>Ga0123335_1000182_pt1 | contig 100567 bp, 86 predicted proteins | sample BiotimSIPDNA_2_FD_89707 | JGI IMG/M metagenome (GOLD analysis project Ga0123335, IMG submission 89707) | Anaerobic biogas reactor microbial communites from Washington, USA - Biogas_R2 time_0 SIP DNA | ecosystem: Engineered > Bioreactor > Anaerobic > Unclassified | place: Washington, USA... | reverse complement strand
TTTGCATAGATATATTCCATAACCATATTCAATTGTTTGGTTTTATCCGTTCAAATCTAAAGATATTTCGGACGTATTGTTTGATTGGGAAATATTTGGACTATTGTGGAAGCACTAATTAAAAAATACCTGACTTTGTTCGTCATTTCATAAAATCTCAAGAAAGTTCGATGGCGAAAAGCCCTGATATCATTGCATGAACAAACATTTTTCGCCGCTAACGTCTTAGTGTCATTGCAGAGGCGAAGATTGATTATTTTCAGACGCGTAACATTATCGTTCCCGCGGTTATGCTCGTACTCGGACTTGATGGTGCATCGTTCCAAATCACGGAGCTTACCGAAATCTCCGGAATGGCACCGGCTGCGGTATCAGGAATTATTCTCAATATAATTCTGCCTTCGGCGAAAGAAAAACAGGATAAAAACACTAAGATATCTATTCGAAGCAAATCCTATTAATAATTAAGAAAATTCAATCAAATGGCTTCGGATGCCACATATCCGACGCTTTTTGTATGAATTGTATCCGATGATACAACTTTATTATGTAAAACCTCGTACTATTATTATGAGTTTTGACGTAATCTGGTAATGGGGTGAAGTATATGCAAAAGAATAAATTCAAAATTTCCGGAATGACTTGTGCCGGGTGCGCAGCATTTGTAGATAAAACGTGTAAAGAAATGAATGGTGTAGCGTCTTGCGAAGTTAATCTCGCGACAGAAATGCTTCATGTTCATTTTGATGAATCCGTAATTACCGGAGAGGAAATAAAAAGACGAATTGACGCGACGGGATATAAGTTGACGGACATCACTGAAGGCGGTATAAGAACAGTCACGCCGGAGCTCGACGATGAAGCCAGGAGTATCAGAAGACGGCTCATTATTGCTGTTATATTTACTCTTCCGATTTTCTACCTGGCGATGTCGCACATGCTGCCTTTCGGCGGCTTACCCATACCGTCATTTTTGGATATGCACGATCATGCTCTTCGCTTTGCATTGGTTCAGTTGATCCTATCTGTTCCGGTTCTCCTTGCCGGCTATCGTTTTTATACGAGAGGATTCAAACTTTTGATCAAGCGGTCGCCGAATATGGACTCGTTGATCGCAATCGGCACCTCCGCGGCATTTTTATATGGCGTGTACGCGGTCGCAAGAATCATTTCCGGAGACCATGCCATGGTTCATCAGCTTTATTTTGAATCTTCGGCAGTTGTGGTTACTCTGGTCATGGTCGGCAAATACTTGGAAGCCGGAAGCAAAAGCAAGACATCCGAGGCCATTCAAAAACTAATGAACCTGACGCCGAAGACGGCTGAGAGGATGGATGGTGATGACGTTCAGACCGTAGATGTTTCTATGCTTGAGGTGGGGGATCGCGTGTTGGTTCGGCCAGGTGCGTCAATACCTGCGGACGGTATTGTTGAGGACGGAGTATCATCGGTCGATGAAGCCTTGGTTACCGGAGAAAGTATGCCCGTTCGAAAAGAACCTGAGAGTTTTTTAATCGGAGGCAGTGTCAACGTCGACGGAAGAGTTATCATGCGTGTCACCCGAGTAGGTGAAGACACCATGGTGTCTCAGATCATCAAATTAGTAATGGACGCACAAGCACAGAAAGCACCGATTTCTCGTCTGGCGGATCGGATTTCGCTCTATTTCGTGCCGGCGGTTCTTATTATTGCAATTCTTGCCGGCCTGGGATGGCTTATTTCCACTCAATCGTTTGATTTCGCTCTCAAAGTATTTGTAAGCGTGCTGGTCATATCTTGTCCGTGTGCATTGGGACTGGCGACGCCAACAGCTATTATGGTTGCTTCCGGAAAAGGGGCTTCGCTCGGTGTCTTGTTTAAGGGTGGCGAAGCGTTGGAGACGACGGGGAAAATTAAAGCGATTGTTCTTGATAAAACCGGGACGGTGACCGAAGGAAGGCCGACGATGACTGATTTCGTAATATTCGATAACAAGCAATTGAAGAATTTTGACGAGAATGAGCTTTTCCGTATTGTGGCTTCTGCTGAGAGCGCCTCGGAGCACCCCATCAGTGGCGCATTGGTGTCTGCGGCTGTCAAAAAAGGGATCATTATCACACAACCGGATTCATTTACCGCGGTTCCGGGACGAGGTATTCGTGCAATTGTAGACGGACATCATGTGTTGGTTGGTAATGAAGCATTCATCGCCGAAAACGAAATCGACACAATGGTAGCGGACAAACATATTCAAGACTTTTCGGAATCCGGAAAAACGACACTGATCGCGATTATTGATGGTGTTATTTCGGCAGCCTTTGCGGTATCGGATGAGATTAAGAGCGGTGCGGCCGAAGCGGTTCGAGCACTTCGAAAAATGGGCATCCATACGGTCTTGCTTACCGGAGATAATAGGAGGACAGCAAATGCCGTCGCGGCACAGATTGGTGTTGATGAGACGATTTCTGAAGTTATGCCACAGGATAAAGCCGACAAGATTAAATCATTGCAGCAAGGGGGAAGGTTAGTTGCAATGGTCGGAGACGGCATCAATGATGCGCCGGCTCTTGCGGTTGCGGACGTTGGTATAGCAATCGGAACCGGCACGGATATCGCAGCACTATCTTCCGATGTGATTGCGATGAAAGGTGATCCCAATGAGATTGTTGCGGCGATCACATTGAGTAAGGCAACGATACGTAATGTCAAGCAGAATTTGTTCTGGGCGTTTATTTTTAATACAATCGGCATCCCGGTGGCAGCTGGAATTTTACACATATTTGGCGGTCCGCTTCTGGATCCGATGTTCGCAGGATTTGCGATGGCGATGAGTTCGTTATTGGTGGTCAGCAATGCGCTGAGATTGCGTAGTTTTAGACTATAATCATGGAGATTAATTCGACAAAATAATGATGTGGCTGTAAAGTGTAAGAGTAAAGTTGTATCCTCAAATTGAGATTGAATTCAAAGATTATGATGAGTTATTGCTCGGGAGGTTGACTATGAGCCGCGGCGGTCTTAACTTTATTCGAAGACAATCAGAAAGACTAACAAAGACGATCTCCGGGAATCCGATGTTTGTATTGTCGGTACTCGTTCTATCAGTCCTGTATACCGTTGAGACATATGGAAATGATATTTGGATGGGATATATGCTCGTCTGTATCGCTTCGGCAGTTGTGGCACTTATCATGTCAATAGTCGGGCGAAAAATTAGTAGCACATCATTTCGCAAACTTTCTGAATATCTCGGAACTCCTTTATTTGCTCTGGGCTATTACATTTTTCTCAGAGTATATGAGAATTTTCGGGGCATCGAACTCGAAAACTCCGAATTCTTTATGATGTATTACTTGCTTTTCGTCTTGTTGATCTTCACTATATATATGTGCCTTCAATCGATCGTCTTATCACGACCCTATGAAAGTGTTTTCATGTCAGTGCTTAAAGCACTTATGTTTACATTGTTCTTTTCCGGAATCATGTGGGGAGGCATCTCCCTGATATTATTAGCTATCAATTTCTTGTTGGTTAAAATTGATTCCAAGGTATACAGATATATTGCAGTATGGGTATTCGCATTTATTGCTCCGATCTTCTTTGCTTCAAATCAATTCTCTCCAAGAAAAGAGGAGGGAGCAGATCAAGCAAATGAAGATAAGAAGGCTACTGTTCCCTCTTTCTTTCGAATCGTGTTGCTTTACGTTATGGTTCCGTTAACTGCAATATATGGTCTTGTACTTATTCTTTACCTTATAAGATCACCGTTTCAAGTGCTGAGTAGGGCGAATTTCCACGGAATAGTATTCGCATTTTCTGCTGCCGTATTGTTCGTTTATTTCTCAATTCAGAGCATTGACAGCAAATTATCGCGTATCTTTTCGCTCGCTTCCCCCAAATTGGCCGGTATTTTTTCAGTTTATCATCTCATCCTCATCATTCGGGATATTCGTGGATATGGTATTCGTTACTCAGATTATTTGCTGATTATTTTCTGCGTTTATGTCATCTTGTTTGCATTCATTACTTCTTTTGTAAAAAAAGATAAACTTGTAATTGCGCCTATGGTTATGGCGATAATATTGCTGATATCTATTTTACCGCTGGTCGGTTTGTATCCGGTTGTGATGAGGAGCCAGAGTCGACTGCTGATCGATGTTCTTGATAGGAATAATATGTGGGAAGACCAACGGATGGTTCCGGGTTCTCCATCCACCGAGGAGGATCGATATTTAATCAGTTCCACCCTTTCGACGCTATCGACAGAGGGAGAACTTCAAAAAATTATTAACGATGATTTTAACGTATACGACATTACGGTATTCAGACAAAAAACTGGCTTTGATAGTGTATTTTGGTATGACCCGAATAACCGGGGAAGAGACCCCGATTCGGGTAACGCGCAGTATTATTATTGGAATGCTCCTGAGTCGACCGTCTGGCAAGTGGATGGCGCACAATATATCATTCCGTGGGTATATTTTGATATTTATGCGAATGAGAAGTTTATAGAAAGTGGCGATGGCCAGCGTTATAAGCTTACAGACCAGTCCGGAGAGTCATATTTTGTCGATATTGACTATTTTGAGAACGATGCTCGTCTTCGACTGACTGATGATGATGGTCAAGAACTAATTCTTATCTCGATTAATGAGTTCTTAGACATGAATATATCAGACCCCACAAATCTTTCGCTTCTCTCACCGGATCAATTGCGCTTGACAAGCGTATTTGATTCCGGAAAGATCACAATTGTTTTTCAAAGTCTGAGCACAGCAGTCACAGAGAAATCAACGACCTATTCGGCAGAAGGTTACATTCTGGTGTATTTTGAGTAGGGTATTATCGGACATTTTCGAGAGAGCAAAGGTTCTGAGAAGTATATTGCAAAGGCGGTTTTATGAGTGGCAAGAATTACGGTTGGCTTGATCGCACACGAATTTTAATCGGTGATCAAGCGATTCAGACGTTGAAAAACAAATCCGTTGCCATATTTGGAATTGGCGGAGTCGGTTCATATGCAGCGGAAGCATTGGCGCGAAGCGGTGTGGGTACGATTCACTTGATTGATAAGGATATTGTTGACATTACCAACATTAATCGACAGCTTCTGGCATTACATTCAACAGTCGGTAAGCTTAAGACGGAGGTCATGAAGGCTCGTATTCTGGATATCAATCCGGATGCAAAAGTTATCACTTATCCGATATTCTTCGAGAAAAACAACAAGGATGCATTCGACTTTTGCAAGGTGGATTATGTTGTGGATGCCATAGATACCATTGACAGCAAAGTATTCCTTATATGTGAAGCGCATCGACATGGTGTGCCTATCATCTCTGCCATGGGAGCCGGCAACAAATTAGACCCGACACGGTTTCATATTGATGATCTGTCGAGAACAGGCGTTTGCCCTTTGGCAAAAATTATGAGACGACGACTAAAAGAACATGGTATCGAGAATATAGACGTCGTCTATTCGAGAGAAGTACCCCGACAAATTGAACGGATTGAACATTCGACGGCAGACAGTGATTTCCCGGCGTATAACGTGAAGCGGGCGGTAGGCAGTGTGTCTTTTGTACCGTCTGTTGTTGGTTTAATGATGGCGGGTCACGTCGTCAATCAATTTTTGGACGTTTTGAATCATAATCAGATGAGTCAATCGCATTCGGATTGATCCGCTCGAATTTAGCTGCGATGATATCCGGACTTCATCGTATAACATTGTTACAAAGCCTGTATAACGAAGGTTTCACGATGATTATGCGTTTTTATTTGCACTCAACGAATCGCTGCCGCTCGTGCAGTATGAGTGTGAATTTCCGGGGTCCGAGTGAGACGTTGAGATTAAGTTCTGCAGGATTGTATTTGTCGTGCAAAAAAATTATGATTATTTATGAGTATTAATTTAGAATCCGACGAGTCGATATTCGACGGGGAAAATTTTGCCAAGGAGATAATTTCCAAAGGAGAAGGCGATGAGCATAAAGAGTGAAGCCTTGAGATATCTTGGGCACAAAGATCAAAACATTCCGGATGACCAGATGCAATTGATGGATTCGGTTATTGAAGAAACGCTCATGGTTGCAGAACCCAAGACAGTTCACCGAATATTTGATATTGAGCGTCGCGACGGCCGGATTGTTATTCCTGCGGATATAGATTTAAATACGGATGATTTAAAGCGGCTATTGATCCGTAGTCAAGCGGTCATGCTAATCGGTGGGACACTAGGACTTTCCATAGATCGAAAATTGCGCTACTATTCAAAGACGGATGCGACTCGAATGATCATCATGGACGCCGTTGCCAGCGCGCTGATTGAAGAAGTTTGTGACACGTTGCAATCAAATCTTCCGTTTGAGCACTATACTTTTCGATTCAGTCCCGGCTACGGAGATGTGCCTCTTACGATGCAGAAGGATCTGTTACGAGTATTGGATGCCGGAAGACGCATTGGATTGTCGCTTACTTCGTCATTGTTGATGGTGCCTCAGAAGTCCATCACAGGAGTAGTCGGTATCGGAGATAAAGAACTAAATCGCAATCGCTCTTGTGACGGCTGCAGATTAATAGAACAATGTGAGTATAGAAAGAAGGGGACCGTATGTTACAAGACCAATTGAGTCTAAGAAGAGAGAGACTTCTCGATACCCTAGGTAAAGAACTTTTGGTGTTTGATGGTGCTATGGGTTCTCAACTTAATATAAAAGGCATTCGTCCCGGCGAACGTCCTGAGGATGCAAATATCGATCATGCGGAATGGATTATTGATATTCATACCGATTACTTGCGAAGTGGCGCAAACTGTATTATTACCAATACACTCGGGGCGAATCGGTATCATCTTGAGGACAGTTCATACACAGTTAAAGAAATTATTGAATCGGCAATTCAAAATGCAAAAAGAGCTATAGATATCGAAAAGAATCGATGTGATGAGTCAGGAATACATAGAGACACGTATATATTTTATAATATTGGTCCGATAGGCCAGTTGCTGCAACCGATGGGCACGCTGTCTTTTGACGAAGCTTACGAGATGTTCAAAGAGCAGGTTCTAATCGCAAAAGATCAAGCGGATGCGGTATTAATAGAAACAATGAGCGATACACTTGAAATTAAGGCAGCAATTCTGGCCATTAAAGAAAACAGTGACATGCCGATTTTTGCATCGATGACTTTTGACGAGAACAGAAGAACTTTGACGGGTGCTTCTCCATTGACAGCGGTGACCATTCTTGAGGGTTTAGGCGTAGATTGCCTGGGTGTTAATTGTTCTCTCGGACCCAAAGAGCTTGAGCCGATTGTCATGGAGATACTATCCATCGCGACAAAGCCGGTGATCGTTGAACCAAACGCAGGTTTGCCGGTATATGTCGACAACCGAACGACATATAATGTCACTATGGACGAATTCGCAAGCTACATAAAGCGTTTTGTCGATGAAGGCGTAAGTTGTTTTGGCGGTTGTTGCGGAACAACTCCCGAATATATCCGTCAATGTCTGACGCTGATTAATGACCGCTCAGTCATCAGAAGGCCAATATCCAAAAAGACAAGAGTATCAAGCGGTATAGACTGTGTGACTCTTGGAGAAAAGACCATTGTATGCGGTGAACGTTTGAATCCAACCGGCAAGAAAAAACTTAAGGAAGCTTTGCTTGCACACCGTATTGATGACGTGCTCCGGGAAGGGTTGGCACAGGTTGCAGCCGGCGCGCACATACTGGACGTGAATGTCGGCGTGCCCGGAATCGATGAAGTTTCAACAATGAAACAGGTGGTGTGCGCATTGCAAGAAGTCCTGTCTGTCCCGCTTCAAATCGACAGTTCCAGTCCGCAGGTCCTTGAAGAAGCTTGTCGAATCTATAACGGCAAACCGTTGATCAACTCTGTAAACGGCAAAGCATCGGTCATGGATGAAGTATTCCCGATCGTTAAAAAATATGGCGGAGTCGTTATTGGATTAACATTGGATGAAGACGGTATTCCAGAGACTGCGGAAAAGCGTATTGAGATTGCACAACGTATTTTGAAGCGAGCTGAAGAATTCGGTATTGACCGATCGGATATTGTTATCGACTGCTTGTGCCTCACGGTTTCGGCACAACAAGACGCGGCGGAAAAGACCCTTACCGCGATATCTTATATTAATAAAGAAATGAGATTGTGTACGGTGCTCGGATTGAGCAACATTTCGTTTGGTTTACCGAATCGATTACTGATTAATCAGGCATATCTGCTCATGGCTTTGCAGGCAGGTCTTTCGATGCCAATCATGAATCCGCTTGATAAACCATTGATGAACAGCATAGATGCGTTTGAAGTTTTGTCGGGGCATGATGCTTCTAGCACAGAATATGTCGAGAAGCACGCCGCAGACACTGAGCATGTCGTCGAGGCCCGGCAATCAACAGCCGAACAAGTTAAGTCTCAGACCAATCCTGATGAAAAAGACTGCTCGTTGAGCCAAGTCATTATATCGGGACGCAAAGGTGTTGCGGTAGATATGATTAGGCTGGAATTATCAAAATCAGACCCGATGCAAATTATTAACGGACAAATCATCCCTGCTCTGAGTGAGGTCGGCAGTCGTTACGAAAAAGAGATTATTTACCTTCCTCAGCTGATTGCATCCGCAGAGACCGCCAAGCTTGCCTTTGTCGAGATTAACAAAGAAATTTCAAAGACACAGACCGGGCCGAAGCGTGGTCCGATTCTGATTGCCACAGTTGAAGGCGACGTACATGATATCGGCAAAAATATCGTCAAAGTAGTTTTGGAAAGCTATGGCTTTGATGTTATTGATCTCGGGAAAGACGTTCCGGTTATGCACGTCGTCGATGCGTTCAAAACTTATCATCCCAAGCTCATCGGACTATCTGCATTGATGACTACAACCGTCGTTTACATGGAGGCGACCATAAAAGCATTAAGGAATGAGGGTTGCACTTGCCCGGTGATGGTTGGCGGGGCGGTACTCACTTCGGATGTTGCCAGAGACATCGGCGCCGACTATTACGCCAAGGATGCTATGGAGTCCGCTTCGATTGCTTCCGGTCTGATTCCCGATTAAGCTGAGGGCGAGTATAGATGAGGTGTAAGAACCGGTGTTAGTTTTTCGATCACCCCAAAAACATATACAGAACCCCGACTCAAAGACATTCGGCGTGGCTATATTGCTGACGGATTTGCTTTTGGCTTTCGTGCTTTGGGTTCTATCCGGTCGATTCTCCCCCGGCCTCTTAATTAGTTTGCTGGCAATACTGGTTCTGACGATTGGGTTAAGCATATGGATGATTATTCGCGGCATATTTTTAGATCCAACTATGCTGCACGCATTTGTTATACTTTCTGGTCCGGATTCATTAGATTTTCAATCTCGAAAAAGCAATTCAGACTGTTTTGAAGCACAAACAGGAGAAGAAAAGCTGCTATACATAACGATGGCCATTCCGGAACGAGAGGTTCGCTTTTCGCAGTTTCCCAATAACTTGGGATTTGATGCGATTCGAGATATATCACAATCTGGTTCGAATAATCCCGAGAGTACGGCAAATCGAATCAAGTATTTCTCGTCAAGCAAGCTTCTTAGGGACGTAGAAACTCTTTTGTTCGAAGGTCGTTCGGAAGTATCAACAGAAAAAGGTCTTACGCTTCATAATGTTGATGAGGTCGTTTCAATAGAATCAAGATATTATGGGTTGGAATTTAAATACAGAAATTCGGATGATCATGTCGTCCGAAGAGGATTTCTATACAAACACCTTCATGGATATGATAAAATCCAAAATTGTTTGATTAAAAAATTACCCCGATCAGGAGATTAAGACATGCCCAGAATGAGAAAAAAGAAAAATATGGATCGGCGTTTAGAGGCTTGCCGGCCTGTCTTTTTTGATGAACCCGAATTAAATCGAGGGCGTTGGCGAGAAGTTTGCGGTTTTGATAAATGCACTCAACTCATGCTTGAGTTGGGCTGTGGCAAAGGAAAATTTGTTGTCGGGCAGGCGAAGCGGTATCCGGATCGGCTTTTTGTCGCTTTCGAAAAAGAGCCCACAGTAATTTTGCTTGCAATGGAGAACGCGATACGAAACAACTGCGATAATATTTTTTTCGTTTGTGCGGACATTGCCTCCTTGTCCGAATATTTTGAGACCGACGAAACGGATATAATTTTCATTAATTTCTGTGATCCATGGACACGTCAGAACAAGCCGAAGAGAAGACTCACCCATCGAAGCTGTCTTGAAGTATATAAATCTATACTAAAAAACAACGGTGAACTCTTCTTCAAGACCGATAGTGAAATGCTTTTTGACTTTTCGCTTGAAGAACTCGATTTGTCGGGCTTTCAGGTATTGGAACTAACTCGGGATTTGCATCATTCAGCATTTAATGAAACTAATATCAGTACTGAATTTGAAGAAAAATATGCTTCCGAGAATATACCTATTAAGTGGTTGCATGCGTCTTCGCAAAAAGATTGATTTTCATTTGTCGATTGCTTTGTGAATCAACACAAAAAATGCCTGTTTTGTGCTTTTAGCCTTTCGTATTAGTTGTAATCAAGACTTGTTTGCGGTAAAATCTTTCTGGTGCAAAGCGCCATTACGTAGGAATTACCCTGTCTGACAGGGAATGATTAGGAGGAAAGAACATGGCAGTTAAGATTGGTATTAATGGTTTTGGTCGTATCGGTCGTTTGGTTTTTCGTGCTTCGGTTGCGAACCCGAATGTTGAGGTCGTCGCAATCAACGATCCTTTCATCGATCCCAAGTACATGGAGTATATGCTCCGTTACGACACAGTTCATGGACAGTTCAAGGGCACAATCGAAGTCGGTGAAGATTTCATCGTCGTCGAGGGCGTCAAGATTAAGGTATTTGCATGCATGAATCCGCAAGAGATCGCTTGGGGAAGCGTCGGTGCTGACTACATCGTAGAGTCTACCGGTGTATTTACAACTGTTGATAAGGCATCGGCTCACTTTGAGGGTGGCGCTAAGAAGGTTGTTATTTCTGCTCCTTCCGCCGACGCTCCGATGTTCGTCATGGGCGTTAACAACAGCGAGTACAACAAGGACATGAAGGTTGTTTCCAACGCTTCTTGCACAACCAACTGTCTTGCTCCTTTGGCAAAGGTTATTGACGATAACTTCGGAATCGTTGAGGGCTTGATGACCACAGTTCACGCCACAACCGCTACACAGAAGACCGTTGACGGTCCTTCCAAGAAGGACTGGAGAGGCGGCCGTGGTGCAGCTTTTAATATCATCCCTTCCTCCACCGGTGCTGCTAAGGCTGTCGGCAAGGTTATTCCTAAGCTCAATGGCAAGCTCACAGGTATGGCTTTCCGTGTACCTACAGCGGACGTTTCAGTAGTTGATTTGACCGTTCGTCTCGAGAAGGGCGCTAGCTATGACGAGATCAAGGCTGCTATCAAGAAGGCTTCTGAGAACGAGATGAAGGGTATCCTCGGATACACGGAAGACCTCGTTGTATCTTCTGACTTTATCGGAGACGCTCGTACATCAATTTTTGATGCAGAGGCCGGTATTGCATTGAATGCAAATTTTGTTAAGCTCGTGTCATGGTATGACAATGAGTGGGGCTATTCCAACAAGATCATCGAGCTCATCGAGCACATGGCTAAGGTTGATGCTCAATAATTCGATTTTAATCGATAATCACAAGGCTCTCTGCAATTTTTTGCAGGGAGCTTTTCATTATTTGTAATACCTGTTGGTTTGTATTTTTCTTGATTACGGTTATAATAGAATAAAGAAGTATTCCGTCTGCGACACGTGAATGGAGGAGTTAAAATGGCACTTTTTGATCCGAAAACCAAGAACATCGCTCAACTTCAAAAGAGCATTGATGATAAAAACGCTTCTATTGTCAGATATTTTGATGAAATCGGTCGACTATACTATGGCCAGTACAAGGATCCGGCTGCCGATGTCTCCAAAGACATTAATGCCAGATGCGATGCGATTTCCAAACTTTATCTTGATATTGAAGCACAAAAACTTAAAATCCTTTTCGAAAAGGGTCTTAAGCTATGTGTTAATTGTAAAAAAGAGAATCCTTTGGAACATGCATTTTGCGCCGCTTGTGGAAATAAGTTTCCCGAAGGTTCAGATAAGCATGTAGACATTCCGAATGCAGAATGCACGAATTGTCCGGATGGTCCGATTAATGCCGAAGAAGCTCCGGTTACTGAAGTATCCCCTAAGACGGAATAACTATTGTGCCATGACATAATGAGTGCCGGTAGTCTTTTGACTACCGGCACTTTTTTAATTATAGCATAAATTGTTTTTTTTCGCGTTTGACTTTGTTACAAGTTTTTTCATATCCTTCAGATATAATTGACATAACAAAGAGTTGATCGAGAGGAAAATAAGTCGTATCTGATTTTTCAATCCGATTATTTGATATCCGAAGGACTCTTTGGAAATGAATTTCTGACATATTGCGAAATCTTGTTCGGAAATTTCATTTCATAAGAACAAAGCTGGAAGGATGTGATTCTATGAAGATCACGACTCAGGGAAATGGTGTCCAAATCGGCAACAGACTCGAAGAAAAGATCGAAGCCAAGCTTGCAAAGTTTGAAAAGCATTTCGGTGAAGAGGGTTCGTTCAACATCAAGATTCACCCGGAGAGAGAACTTAAAAAAGTTGAACTCACTCTCAAAATTCAGAACAGAGTTTACAGGGCAGAAGCTCGCGACGAAGAAATTTTGAATGCCGTCGATCGCACGATTGATAAGCTCGAATCCCAGATTCGTCGCCAGAAGACTCGAATCGAGAAGCAAAAGAAAGATTATTCTTTCATCAAGGATTATCTTCGAGATGTTGTACCCGAATCCGATGACATTGAATATGCTGATGATGAAGAGAAGATAATCATTAAGAGAAAGAGTTTTGAGCTTGTTCCGATGGATACGGATGACGCCATCTTGCAAATGGAAATGCTCGGACACAGCTTTTTGGTTTATTTGAATGCCGAGACCGGAAATGTCTGTGTCATTTATAGGCGCAAAGACGGACATTACGGTCTTATCGAGCCAACCTACTGATATTCAATTTTGTTCCGTCTTGTGTGCGAAGAGGCTGTCCGTTCGGACAGCCTCATTTTTGCATTTTCGCTACGCTTTGAACATTTTGTAAATTGATAATTGAAAAGGCTCGAAATAAATGGATATGGTATCAATGTTCTTCTGATTGGCTCGCAAAGTGTCCCTATATCGGTATTGCCCCCCCTGTATCTGATTGATATAATGAACACCACTTCACAACCCGACGGGTCGAATTAGGATTGGAGTAGGATTTTGGATAACATATTCAACAACAATAATGGCGAACTTCTTGCGAATTCGGAGACTCTTTTCGAGGGCTTGAATCCTGAACAGGCAGAAGCGGTTGCTCATCATTTAGGCCCGCTGCTGATTCTGGCAGGAGCAGGATCCGGAAAGACAAGAGTTATTACTTATCGTATCGCGCACCTCATTCGTGTGTTGGGAGTTAAGCCATCCTCGATTTTGGCGATCACTTTTACCAATAAAGCTGCCGCCGAAATGAAAGAGCGCATTCATAAGATCATAGGAAGTACCGCAGATTATATGTGGGTCGGTACATTTCACTCGATGTTTGCGAGAATTCTGCGGCGACATGCCGAGCTTATCGGTTACACAGGCCGTTACGCGATTATTGATTCGGACGACCAACTTAAGATAGTCAAGGAAGCCATCAAGGAGATGGACTTGAATGACAAAGTTTTCGTGCCGAGAAATGTATTGGGTGAGATCAGCAGATCGAAGAACGACCTAATCTCGGTCGAGGAATATGCCAAGCAAGCCGGATCAGATTATAGACTTCAAAAGATCGCTCAGGTCTACCGGCGTTATTCAGATAAATTGCGTCGAAGCGATTGCATGGATTTTGACGATATTCTATATTACGCAGTCGAGTTACTTTCAAAGAATCCGGATGTGCTGACCTATTATCAAGAACAGTTCCGGTACATTTTGGTTGATGAGTATCAAGATACGAATCATGCACAGTACAAGCTCATTTTGATGTTGGCAAAACGATATCGTAATCTTTGTGTAGTCGGCGACGACGATCAATCGATATATGCTTTTCGAGGAGCGAATATTCGGAATATTTTGGATTTCGAAAAGGATTTCAAGGACACCAAAGTCATTAAGCTTGAGACCAATTACCGGTCAACAAACACAATCCTTCAAGCGGCCAACAGTGTAATTGCAAATAACACAAAGCGCAAGAGCAAAACCCTTAGATCAAAATCTGAACAAGGTGACAAACTCGTGCATTTCTATGCCGAGCACCATGGTGCCGAAGCTTATTACGTCGTTAATGAGATTTCAAGAATGGTACGGTCGGGATATTGCACCTATGGAGACACTGCGGTTCTCTACCGCATGAATGCTTTGTCTCGTACGATTGAGTCGGCACTCAGAGAACAAGGTATACCTTACCGCGTATTCGGCGGTCAGCGTTTTTACGATCGTAAAGAAATCAAGGATATCATGGCCTACCTCAGATTAACATTAACGCCATCGGATGAGTACGCATTTCTGCGTATTATCAATGTTCCGAAGAGAGGCATCGGAGATACCACCGTTGAGCGAATTCGGGCTTTGGCAGTTGAACATAACACGTCGTGTTATGACATCTGCTATAACGTTTTTCGTTATCAGGAACTCTCACGGTCAGCAGACAAATTATTGGGTTTTGTTGGAATTGTTGATGATTTTCGAGAGAAAATGATGGAAAATAATATGTCTTTTGCAGACTTCATTGACTACGTTCAAGACAAGTCCGGACTCATACAGGAGATTGTGGATGCCAAAGAGAAAAAAGGAGAAACGGTTGATCGTGTCGAGAACCTGAGGGAGCTTTTGTCTGAAGCGGTTGAGTTTGAGCAACGAAGGAGAAATTTGCCGGATGAGCCTCCGGCCGGCGAGGAAGACTTAACTCAAAGTGGTCTTCTTGAACAACCTCGAGATCCGGTTTATGCCAAGGATCTTCAAGGTATTCTTCAAGCGTATATGGAGAATGCGGCGTTGTATTCGCAAGGAGACGAGAATGATACTTCCGAAGATTATGTTCGATTGATGACCATACATAGTGCCAAGGGATTGGAATTCAACGTTGTATTTCTTGTCGGTGCAGAAGACGGCATTTTTCCGAGTTTGCGTTCCATGGAGCGTACGGACGACTTGGAAGAGGAGCGCCGGCTCATGTATGTTGCAATTACCAGAGCTAAGAAGCGTTTTTCTATCATAACAGCGAATAGCAGAATGTTGTTCGGGCAGACCCAAGCTCTCAAACCATCAAGGTTTATCAAAGAAATCGACAAGACATGTATGTCATGCATCGGTGACGCGCGTCAAGTATACCAATCCCCGACAGCTTCTTATGCATCGTCTTCTTCGTCGGTGAACTCGGGAAGACAAACAACGGGTCCATACAATTCAACCTACGCATCAAGCGCGTTGCCCGGCTCGAACACTTATTCCGGTTCCGGCATATCCGGTGTAACAGCATCGACGGCTCTCAACGGCCAAAATGATTATTTGGGACCGGATGATATTTCTGTGGGTATGGCCGTAGTACATCCGAGATTCGGTCGTGGTATCGTTCGACGGGTTGAAAAGGTTGCGGGTGATGCACTTGTCAGCATTGAATTTTCACAGGGTGCGAGCAAAAATATGTTACTCAAACAGGCACGTTTGCAAAAACCAAAACAATAGAAGATTAATGAAGTGGTATAATTTACTTGTTGGCAGGTGAGCCGTTTCTCTGTCTATCGATTAATTTGAACGGATCACAAAGGAATATTCGGCAGTCAAGTGATTAAGAATTTGAACGAATTGAAGAGCCGGATGCTGGATAACCGCACTTATGGTTCTGTGAGGGGCAACGACATCCCTTTACATTGCGGTCAAATACAATGAAAGGAGCGTCGAGCTGTCTACTCGACTGAGTTTGGTGAATTCGACAACGCCTGAGCCAAATTTCTTCTCCGAATACGAGCGCCAAATCGGTCCGACTAAGACCGACTATATAGACAACCCAAGAGATCGTGAACTCTTAACGATGCTTCGTGATGAACGAGAGAACAATCTTTCTCCGTATGCATTCAAGAGTAAAAGTGGCCAAGGACGTTTAACAGAAGAAGAACCGTGTATCATTCGTTCTCCATATGAGCGTGATACGGGAAGAATTATTTACTCCCAAGCGTTCCGTCGATTGAGACATAAGACTCAGGTTTTTTTCAATCCCAAGAATGACCATATATGTTCACGGATCGAGCATGTTATTTACGTGAACTATATTGCAACGACCATTGCGAGAGCGCTGAATCTGAATATTGATCTGGTACAGGCGATTTCCCTCGGCCATGATATTGGTCATGCACCGTTTGGTCATTCGGGTGAACGAGCGCTCAACGAATGCGCAAAAAAATACGATTCATCCTTAGTCTTCCATCATGAGATGCAGAGTTTGCGTGTAGCGGATTATCTCGCCGGACGCAACAAGGGGTACAAGTCTGGTTTGAATTTAACTTTTGAAGTCAGAGACGGCATTGTGTCTCATTGCGGCGAGACCTATAGTGAATATCGATTGACGCCTTGTCGAGACAAGAAGATGGAAGATTTGATTTTGTTGGTGCGTCCTGCCGATTCGATGCCCGCGACGCTGGAGGGCTGTGTTGTTAGGATTGCAGACAAGATTGCATACGTCGGAAGAGATATCGAAGACGCTGCGCGCGCCGGAATTCTTGAGTTTGAGGATATTCCTCCTGCCATTCGGTCGCGTCTCGGACAAAATAATTCGCAAATCATTAACACGCTGGTTGCGGATATTGTCCATCACAGTTTGAACAAGGATGAAATATGTCTGTCTGATGAAGCGGGGGAGGCAATGCAAGAGCTCCTCAAAGAAAATGTTGAGCGCATTTATCGTTCAGATAAAATTAAGCGTTACGAGCAAAGGGTTTCCAATACGGTTGAAGCACTTTTCGACGCGCTTATGGCGGCTATTGCAGATCCTGAAAAAGCAGAACGGTCCGGTAACAGTGTTTTCAATGAGCTGGTTGATTTTGCTAAAATCTTCAAGAATGAAGGACAAGGTGACGCAAGAATCGTGATGGATTATATCGCCGGAATGACCGATTCTTTTGCGACCAGATGCTACGAAAAAATATATTGGGTATGAGGACAAGTATGGACATTCACAATAGTGACTCGGGATATGATCAGCAACATTCATTTTTTGCGATGATTGATCGTATGCAATACATCAATCGATGGGGACTGATGCGCAATAATCGCACCGAAAATCTCAAAGAGCACAGCATGGATGTTGCGGTTGTCGCCCATGCCCTGGCGACAATCAGAAAGACCTATTTTCCGGAGAATCACCCTCAGGTTGATCCGCTCCAAGTGATGGGTATTGCATTGTTTCATGATGCTTCAGAAATCATTACGGGAGATCTTCCGACCCCGATAAAATATCGCAATGATGAAATTCGAAATGCTTACAAAAAGGTAGAAAATCAGGCGTCGCTGACGCTTTTGGGATTGCTTCCGGAGCCTATGAGAAAAGAATATGCTCAGTTTTTCTGTAATGAACAGGATGATTGTATCAGTATCGAGACATATAAGATAGTTAAGGCAGCGGACCGAATTTGCGCATATATCAAGTGCATTTCTGAAGAAATGACGGGCAATAAAGAGTTTCTTTCTGCAAAAGCGACGGTTATTCGGTCCATTGAGCGAATTGAACTTTCTGAAGTCGACTATTTCATGCAACACTTTCTTCCGGCTTACGGAAAATCTCTGGATGAAATTACGGATGTGAGTAATGATTAAGTCAAAGCGATTAAGCAGAAGATATTTCTATATTGCTGTTACGATTGCAGTCATCGGTTTTTTTCTTCTGTTGCTCGAAGCGGGGATGCTTTTCAGACCGACCAAGTCGACCAAAGTGACGGATGAAGTTAGGCAGATTGTGGAACGGACCCAATATGTCGTGGGGGTTGACGTTAATCCGGAGGTATTTTTAGCAGAGCTTTCTGACGGTACCTTCTCCGTTTCTGATTTTGTTCGCATGCAATTGACCTCGTCTTCGTATCTTCTCAAAAATCGTGCTGACGATGCCTTTTCCTTGGATCTGTCTTATATCGCCTACGGAGACCTTGATCACGCGAAAGAAATAGAGGATAAGCTTAGCGGCTCTTCGCGCAATCTCGTCATCGAAAAAGTGATGACCGGTATAAAGGCCGGATATTTTCCGCAAAAGGGTTTCTCTGAAGAGAAGGCGACCTTTCTTAAGAATTATGAGATAACGTCGCCTTTGCAAAATGAAGAAGGATTTGCGTTTGGGATTCGTCGGGTATCAGGATCAATATCTATGTCCGGAAATCAAGCCAGAACTGATTTTTTTGTTGATAGTACCCTTCGCATTGGTGCACTCGAAATAGATACAAGCAAAGACGGCAATCAATCCTTTACGATGACGTGGGATGCCAGAGAAGAGAATCCGGGTCAGCATAATGTCAAAGTACTATTTCGTACATCTGATGGTCGCGGTGTAGTGGTTACGGGAGGTGAAGTCATTGTTCCCGACTTCGTGACGGTTCCTAACCAATCGATTCGTACCGGTAAGGTACAAGAAGGTATGTCACGGGCATGGTACGAGCTCGATGCCGGAGAGACAAATGCATATATCAATTTTGTGGAAATGTCCGATGACATCAAAGTGACGCTTTATGATATTTATGGCAACAAAATCGGATCGAACGACGCACACAAATCACCATACGAGACATTAAGGGGCGTTCGTCAGATCAGCGCCGTTGAACAATTGATGGGGACGGTGATTGATCCGAGAAACACTTTCTATTTTTGCGTTGAACGAAGTCCTGAAGTTCAGACTGCTTTGGTGGATATCGGGTATACGATAATCACGTCTCGTGATGTTGCCATTAATTCGTCGGGAGAGTATTTAGCCATACTTGACGATGTAGGAGCAGTACCGATAAATCCATACGCCGATTCGACTCAACCGGCGCCCAAAGAAGTTGCGTGCCGGAATGCATCGGACCAAGATATGAAGATCACTTTTCAAGACTTGCAATTTTTGCCGATAAACGGCTTTTTGTCTGAGTTGACGCTGATTCATCCGGAAGAAGATACGACGATTCCGATATATCCGCTTTTTAGTTCTTCAGTCAGAGATTATGCGTATGTGTCTTCAGACGAAATAGAGCATATTATGCCGATTGTTTCTGCTGTTGAGGGTTACGCAGCAAAGATCAAGGTTACAAATGTTGGCAGTGGCCTTCCGAAACCCGTGGATATGTCTCTTCTACCCATCAATGATTCGCGAAATGTCGTTGTCATTTCGGTAGAGGATTTTGATGGAAGAACGAGTGAATATCGTGTTTATATCCTCTGTGGAGCAGATGACGTTGAAGCCTATGACAGCAGAGTTTTGAGTCAATTTCCTCAGTCTTATAGGGATGGTATTTGGCTGCTTCATAATTTGCGTCCTTCGTATGAATTTATCCCGTTTCGCCCGGAAATAGATTGGGCGACGTTGGTAGATAATCAGGATAAAAAAGACAGAAGTCTTGCGAGCAGTTATTCACATCCGGATTGGGTGAAGCCGGAAAGCCCGGTATATGACGGATCGTCTTGGAAGGCGGCTAAGCGAGAGGTGGTTACATATTTTTTGGATCCGAGAAATTTTCTCAATCCGATTAATGTTTTTCAGTTTGAAAAACTATCTTTTGATCCGGATATTCATTCGGTTGACGGGATTACGGATATGATTAAGAGCTCTTTTTTGGAGAGTGAAGAGCATGATTACGCGACCATTCTATATGATGCCGGTCAAAATGCGAATGTGTCCCCCTATTTCTTGGCGAGTCGGATTTTACAAGAAATGGGGCGCAACGGTGAATCTAAATTAGCTCATGGGATACTTCCGGGCTACGAAGGATATTATAATTATTACAACATAGGATCTACGCCGGATCCATCGATACCTGACGGCGCGCTGATCAACGGAGCAAAATTTGCGATGTGGGGAAGAAAGCCTGACGAGAGAGAATTGACGGATGAGGAACTTGCGTTGCTACTACCGTGGACATCACCGGAGCTTGCCATAAAAGGCGGTGCATTATGGATTGCTTCTGGCTATATCAATTTTGGGCAAGACACCGTATATTTTCAGAAATTCGATGTTATTGATAATGAAGACGGGTTATATTTGCACCAGTATGCGCAGAACATTTCAATGCCGTTTACTGAGAGTCAACGTTATTTTCGTGCTTACCAATCGCAGGGAATGCTTGATTCAAAGTTTGTATTTGTAATTCCCATTTACGAGAATATGCCGAAAAACTATGGTACGTTACCATAATGAATTGAAAATATCGCGTATTGACGTGTATAATTGTTTGGTGAATCGGATTCTGAGAGGAGTTAGCATGAGCAAAAAACGTCGAATACATATTTGTATAGTGCTGTTGGCTTGTGTCGTTTCTATTCTCGTATCACCGATTCATAACAGAGTCAGTGCGGACGAATCGGTAACCATCAATCTATCGTCTTCCGCTTCTCAGGTGAAACCCGGAGATTCAATCGCGATTAGTGTGACGTTTAATCATTTTCCTCGACTGACACGATTTGGCCCCATAGAGGTTCAATTCGATACCGGTAGCGTCTCCTACACCGGGATGACTGTGTCTTCCTCTTTGCCGTCTACTTTTTCGGTGGTAAGCAGCGAAACATCAGGGGTTGTAGTCATTTCCGGTACGGATGTCGATGTCGAAGCACAGATTCAAGCCAATAAACTGATACCAACCACCGACGAACAAGGTCAACCGGTCGAGCCGCCTGCAGATCCTTCCATGCTGAGTTCGGATTCGGTTTTGATTTGCACGCTGAATTTCGTCGTGCTGGATGCCGCAAAATCCGAGACAAGGTTCTGGCTTAGCAATTCTTCCGGATTTAAAGATAGTTCCGAGCAGCCTGTCAATTCTGTGCTGGGCAGTTTTGCCGCTGTATCGGTTGACACTCCCGGCTCTTCAGATGCTTCTCTTGCCTCGCTTTCTTTGGATGCAGGACAAATAGAACCGGCGTTTTCACCGACAATATATGATTATCGGGTTTCTGTGCCGAGAAGCATTTCAAACGTTGTTGTGTCTGCAACTCCGCTTGACATTAAGTCTCAAGTCATCATCAGCGGCCAAAATAACCTGGTGGTTGGCGAGAATCAAATAAGGATTACAGTGGTTGCGCAAAATGTTGTATCAACCCAAGAATATCGGATTTCTGTGGTTAGAGAAGAAAGTTACATTCCTTCGGGAGCATCTATTACTGATCCTGAAGGTCGTACCTTTATGTTCATAGATATCCCGGATACTCTCATTGTTCCGTTAGAGTTTTACCCGGACACCATTCGAATCGGCAAATACGATCTTCCGGCATATTCTATGGAGGGTCTTAAAGAAGTACTGTTATATCTGCAAAATCCGGAAGGAGAAGCAGGATTATTCGCATATTCACCGACGACAGGCACATTGATAGAGTTTGATCCTCAAAAATCATTTTTCAGAGCCTCGGTGCTATTTTCGATTCAACCGGTGACCGATTCAAGTAAAATTCCCGGTGGATTCGAACCGATTAGTTTTATTTTCAGCGGAAGAAGTGTCGAAGGCTATGAATCTAAAGATGGCAAGACAAGAATTCTCTATTTGTCTGACGATGACGGTGCCAAGCGATTCTATGTTGTTGACGCACAGACCAATGAGATATATCCCTATATAGAACATCCTGAACCACCTACAAGTGTATATTTAATTTTATTCGTCATTTTTTTCTGCATCGCGGTTGTAGAAGCATCGACCATCGCAATAATTATTTATCAACTTCGAAAAAGGCGAACCATCGTAACGCCAAGAGTTCGGCGTGTCTAAGAAAATATTGCATATCAAGTCCGAGGAGTCATTGAGGATTCATTTATGACAGATAGATCTAAAGGAATTAATTCAAGTACGGTTCAAAGTGCGAAGTCGCGTCTTCGAGAGATTATTCTCTATATTATCTTTGGCGGATTGACAACACTTGTGAATTTAATAACGTATCGGTTATTGAGTTATATAGCCGGTGGACCGGCTATGTCCCTCTCTATATTTGTTTGTATTAATGTCATTTCCTGGGCTGTAGCCGTGACTTTTGCTTACATTGTGAATCGGGTTTTCGTGTTTCAGTCCTCCGGTAATCCGTTTCGTGAATTAATAACATTCGTTTCTGCAAGAATAGTCACTCTTATTGTCTTTGAAATCGGTTTATCTGTGCTCATGGTTGTCATTTTGGAACGCGGCTTAGATACGCCCAAGCAGACTGAACTGCTGAATTTTTACGGTTTTAGCATATCGTGGGCTGATCTCATCAAAATAGGAGTACAAGTCTGTGTTGTTATAGCGAATTATTTATTCAGCAAAATATTCATTTTCAAAAAAGTCGTTGTCTCTGACACGGGCAGTGAAGCGATAGATGCACCAAAGGAGGCCGATTCGATTGGCGCTTCAAAATAATAATGTTCCTCCGTTTCTCGTAAATGCAGAGCGCTTTGGCATCAAGCTCGGCCTTGAAAGAATGAAGGCTTTAGCGAAACTTCTTGGTAACCCTGAAGAAGGAATGAAGTTTATTCACGTAGCCGGTACGAATGGAAAAGGCTCTGTGGTTTCCTATATTTCTAATGTATTAGCGGCTGCGGGATATAAGGTTGGCATTTATACATCGCCGTTTTTAGAGCGTTTTTCGGAGCGCATTCGAATTCTGGATGGGATGTCGGGACTTGATAAATCGTTTGAGGATGAGTGTTACGGAGAAATCCCGACAGACACTTTGCTTGAATTGACCGAAGAGGTTCACTCAGCGGTCGATATCATGATTTCTTCCCAAATGGAGCACCCCACGGCATTTGAGCTTGTCACAGCAGTCGCTTTCTTGTATTTCATGCGTGAGAAATGCGACTATATTGTTCTTGAAACGGGTCTGGGCGGGCGATTGGATGCGACCAATATTATCTCGTCGCCTGTGTGTTCAGTAATTACTGCAATAGGCTATGATCACATGGCACAATTGGGCGAAACCATTGATCAAATCGCAGCGGAAAAAGCGGCGATTATTAAGCCCGGATGTTCCGTATACATATTAGATCCAATTCTTGGCCGATTGAATCAAGAAGAATCTCAGAAAGTGCTTCAGGTTATAACAAATAAAGTCATTGAGATGCACGCGACTCAAAATGTCCTTTCCGGAGAAAATATCGAAATTATCGATCGGGGTGGGCTTAGGCAATTTTTTCGATGGAAAGATTCATCAGATATTTTCGAGATACAGATGATCGGCGGACATCAGATAGAAAACGCAGCGCTTGCTGTCAGTGTGCTACGAAATTGGGTTGACATCAATGCAATTAAAACCGGGTTGCGATATACGCGATGGAAAGGGCGGAATGAAATCATTTGTGATGTCCCTCCGGTGATGCTCGATGGCGCGCATAATCCACAAGGAATGATGGCCCTGTGCGATACATTGAATTCAATTTATGTCAAAGAAAAAAGTTTTGCAAAACCAATGTCTTTTATCATGGGCATGATGCGGGACAAGGATGTTGCCATGACCATCGAGGTATTTATGAGGCATCTCAAAGTGCCAATACATTCCGTATATCTGGTATCGGTAGATAATGAAAGAACCTTGAAGGCGGAAGAGTTTAAGGCGCAATGGCGTGCTTGTTGCGAGAACATCGAGGACAAAGCATTGTTTTACAACGATAATTCGAGTATGTATAATGTTCAAGGCAAGATTAGTACATATGATTATGCAGAAGATGCGTGTCATAAGGCTTTCAGTGTTGCATGCGAAGAGGGGATACCGCTAATCTGTGTCGGCTCTCTTTTTCTGGTCGGTCAGATACGGCCGATATTGATAGCAGACATTAAGGAGAACATAAAATGAATTGGCTATCCGCTGCTGCGGCTTTTCCCGAGCAGACACCGCAAGATATCAGGCGCTTCAGTTTAAGTGAAGAGGAGCAGGAATCGTTGCTGGCGCAAGTTAATCGTGCGCTCTCCAATACCAGAAGCGATAGCTCTGACATGGCGATAATTACGCTTAAAAAGCTACTGATACGTTACCCGGACTGGGCTGAGGCGGCACTGCTTTACGGCATTAGCATGGCTGTTGACAAAAATTTTAAGCGTGCCTATGCCGCCTTTGATCACGCGCTCTCAATCGGCTTTCAGGATGAAGCGATGCACAATTTAGCAATTTCTTGTCATCGTTCAGCAGCGGAAGCGATAAAGAAAAAGGTTTCCGAACCGGAAGAGAAGCCTGTCAAAAACATCATTTCGTCGATCATACCTCATGCCAATCCTTTGGTGCAGGGAAATGACGAAATACGTCCGAGAAATCATATGCAGGCTCCGATTTTAATGAAAGCCGCTCGTAACCCCGGTAAAGCTAAATTGGCTTCAGATCGGGAACGTCGGGAGTTGCTGATGAAAGCCACGTCTTCAAACGGTGAAATCCCTGATGATGAAATCGATGTGTCAATTCCAAAGACGCCTGCGGAGCGTCTTCGCTTCACTCTTTTAATTGCGACCATCATCGCAGTGACGACAGGGATTGTTTTGCTTTCAATTTTCGTCATTCTACCTTATATTAGAGAAAGGTCAAAAATCAAAGATGCGGAAGAAAAGCTTATATTTATAACTTCCAAACTTGAAGAATTTAAGAATGATCCGGAAGTATCTGAGATTATTCGACAATATGATGACGCCTTTACCAAAGCAGTTGAGACGAATCTCGATTCAAGCTCTTCGAGCATGACTGCAACTGCCGACAATGTGGGCGGGAATATCACGGAGTCACTTGAGTCCGAGGGTGCTTCGATAGCAGCAAATACTACGGATGCGTCAGATGCAAGCATAGACAACACTGATACTTCAGGGGCATCGGATACTTTGCCCGGAGATACGGTTCCGGACAATACTGAACAAAGCACATCATCAGAAAACACCGCGCAAAGCGTGGTTGAATAACGGAGGCATATCATGAAATTCATCAGCACGCGAGGATATTCGGATAAGTTTGATTCTGCACAAGTGATTAAGATGGGTATTGCGCCGGACGGAGGGCTTTTCGTTCCGGAATCGATTCCTGTGCTCACACAAGACGACATCAACCAGATGCTGTCGATGACCTATCCACAGTTAGCAGCAAAGGTCATTTCAATGTATTTGACGGATTATTCGATGCAAGAACTCCGGGAATACTGTGATTTGGCCTACTCAGAGGATAAGTTTGGAGAGGACCCGCTACCACTTGTTTTGCTTAACAAGTATAATCCGCGTGAGTTCATTTTGGAATTGTGGCATGGGCCGACCTGTGCATTTAAGGATGTCGCGTTGCAATTGTTGCCTTATCTGATGACGGCTGCTGTTAAAAAGACAGGCGAGAACAGAAAGGTTGTCATTCTTACAGCGACATCCGGTGACACCGGAAAGGCTGCGTTAGAAGGATTTAAGAATGTGCCCGGTACCGAGGTTATCGTTTTCTATCCGGTCGATGGCGTATCCGATGCGCAGAAATTGCAAATGCTGACCACCGAAGGCGATAATGTTCACGTTGTTGCTGTTGATGGCTGTTTTGATGATGCTCAAACCGGTGTGAAAGCAATCTTCTCAGATGATGAGCTGAATCAGCAGTTGCACAGTCAAGGCGTTATGTTGTCGTCTGCGAATTCTATTAACTGGGGACGTTTGGTGCCTCAAATTGCGTATTACGTATACTCATATGTCGCTCTTTTAAAGAATGAATCAATCGAAGCCGGCGAAAAAGTGAATTTCGTGGTTCCGACAGGTAATTTCGGAAATATTCTTGCTGCCTGGTTTGCCAAGGAGATGGGTATTCCGGTTCATAAGTTGATTTGTGCTTCCAATAAAAATAAAGTATTGTCCGATTTTTTCAGATCGGGCACATACGATCGTAATCGACCTTTTTACAAGACTAACTCACCCTCGATGGATATATTAATATCATCGAACCTTGAACGATTATTGTTTGAGGTGTCAGGCGGTCAGTCTGAGCGGTTGAACGGTTGGATGAAAGATTTATCAGAGACCGGCAAATATGCCGTGGACAGCCAGACGCTTCGAATTCTTCAAAGTGCTTTTGTCGGTGGATTTGCAGATGAAATCGGTATCAACAAAACAATCCGCGATGTATATGATCGGTGTGATCATGTGGTCGATACACACACCGCAGTCGGTTTCAATGTCTATAGCAGATATTATCAGAGATCAGGAGATGAGACGAAGACCGTATTTGTCTCGACCGCGAGTCCTTATAAATTCGCTGCATCGGTAAGCGATGCCCTGTTTGGCGCAGGTTACAGCAAAGGCAGATCTCAAGATGTGTTGATGAGAGAACTCAGTGAAGAAAGCGGCATGCCAATTCCCGAGAGTATCTCAAACTTGTCTTCAAAACCGGTTTTGCATGACAAAACGGTCGCGAAAGATCAAATGAGGTCCGCGGTGATTTCGATTATTCTGGGTGACTCTTAAGTATGCTCTGCACGCCTTTGTTAAGTTGAGTGTAATCGTCCTTAAGCGCCTTAAAATAGGCCAATCCGTCATCAGTGATTCGGTAATATCGACGTAGGCGATTATCTTCAGAGACTTTTTTATCATGTTCTTCGATATATCCGAATTTCTGCAGGCGATAAATGGCAGGGTATAGAGTTGCTACCTTGTACTGGCCTTTGCTGAGACTCTCGATGTCCTGGATCATTTGGTACACGTACATGGTCTTCTGAGACAACAGATGCAAAATGAGCATTTCGACAGTTGCTTTTTTGAAATTGTCTTTCATACCTTCGGCTGTGCCGCTTTTTGGATTTGTCTGATTCATAAAGATACCTCCCACTATATGTGTTGGATGGTATTCAGAGGCATCTTTAGTTTAGCAAGAATGTTTTGCAAAAATATGTATAAGTGTTTACCAAATAAGTTTAATTATCTTATATCTATCAATAGTAATAATATTTTGCGAAATAATACCACTTACCTCTCGTGGATCTCTTCAAAGCGAAGATTCGGGTTGCGATCGAGTACCCAATGAATTGCCCAGTCGGACTCGAAGAGAATAACCGGAGAATCATCACGATCTACTACAACCATGGATGTTGACGTCAGCGTTAGCTTTTTAGGGTCAAGCGGTTGAGTCGGATCTTTGGATTCCGCCCAACGCGCGTGGCGGTAATTGAGGTTTTGTCGAATGATGACAACGCCATATTCGTTCAATAATCGATGTTCGAGTACTTCGAACTGTAAGACGCCGACGACACCCATAATATAAGTCTCAGTACCGATGTCAGGTTGTTTGTAGAGCTGGACGGCGCCTTCTTCGGATAATTGCTCTATGCCCTTGAGAAATTGTTTGCGTTTCATGGAGTCTTTGGGCATAACCCGAGCAAAATGTTCCGGCGGAAATACGGGAATACTTTCAAATTTGAAATCTTCGGAAAACGTCGATAGTGTATCGCCGATACGAAAATGTCCGGGATCGAAAATGCCGATAATGTCTCCGGCATAAGCTGATTCCACAACGTTTCGGTCTTGAGCCATAAATTGTTGTGGCTGTGCCAAGGTAATTCTTTTGCCCAAACGCGAGTGTTTGACAGACATGTTTTTCTCATATTCTCCCGAGCAAATCCTCAAAAATGCCATTCGGTCACGGTGGTTGGGATCCATGTTCGCTTGAACTTTGAAGATAAAACCGGAAAAATAATCGGAATCCGGTGTTATCTCGCCGATTGTGGACTGCCTTGAAAGTGGCGGAGGCGCAATTTCCAAAAATGATTTTAGAAAAGGCTCGACGCCAAAATTGGTGATGGCAGATCCAAAATAGACCGGAGTTAATTTGCCTGATAAAATTTTGTCGACATCAAACGGGTCTCCTGCCAAATCGAGCAGCTCAATATCATTGTTGAGGTCATCGAAATAATTCTGGCCGATGGCGCTTGCCAGCTCCGGATCATTTACAGACGCCTGCAACATCTTTGCCTTCGAGGCGCCATGATCTTTGATGCTCGGATCATAAAAAATGACTTGTTCTGCATGGCGGTCGTAGACGCCTTTAAAATCACCATCTGTTCCAATTGGCCAGTTCATTGGCGTCGATCGTATTCCGAGTACTTTCTCAAGTTCGTCCATCAGATCAAAAGGGCTTAAAGCTGCGCGATCCATTTTGTTGACAAAAGTAAAAATCGGGATGCCGCGCAACCGGCAGACGGCAAATAGCTTAATCGTTTGCGGCTCGACTCCCTTTGCTGCGTCAAGCAACATAACAGCAGCGTCAGCCGCACATAGCGTACGGTAAGTGTCCTCTGAAAAGTCCTGATGGCCGGGGGTATCCAATATATTGATACAAAAATCATCGTATTCAAATTGCATGACTGAAGAGGTGACCGAAATACCTCTCTGTTTTTCAATGTCCATCCAGTCGGAAGTCGCGTGTTTAGAAGCTTTCCTGGCTTTGACCGATCCCGCGGAATGAATCGCACCGCCGTATAACAATAACTTTTCCGTCATAGTTGTTTTGCCGGCATCAGGGTGAGATATAATTGCAAAAGTTCTTCTGCGGTTTATTTCGGTTTTTCTATCCATTATGTTCTTTACCTCTTTTGGAAATAGCGCGAGCTTGTCAGTATTATTGTTTGTGATTGGATGACATAATACGTTATAATCGATGCATCACCATTGTATTCTGTATCAGTGTGCTATGAACAACCGATACATTATATCAGTGAATCTGCAACGGTTGCAAGAAATATAAGAGGTGCTTTATGTCTGAGAGCGTAGATAACAAACTTGCGGTCTTGATTGATGCCGACAATATATCGGCCGGCTACATAAAACCCATGATTGAAGAGCTTGCACGGTATGGTAATCCGACGATAAAAAGGATTTACGGAGATTGGACCAGACCCAATTTAGGTGCCTGGAAAAACTTGCTTTTAGATTATGCCTTCCAGCCTGTCCAGCAATTTGGTTATACGACGGGCAAGAATGCTACGGATTCTGCGATGATTATTGATGCGATGGATATTTTGTATTCCGAGAAGGTCGATGGTTTTTGTATCGTTTCAAGTGACAGTGACTTTACCCGGCTCGCGACCAGACTTCGTGAAGCGGGGAAAACGGTCTACGGAATCGGTGAAAAGAAGACGCCGACACCCTTTATCGCTGCTTGTGACCGGTTTATTTATCTGGAAATTTTGGGGGTTCATGCGCCAACCGATCATAAGCCGGACAAAAAATCATCTTCCAAAGAATCTCAGGGACAAGTCAAGTCGGGTAAAAAAACTATTGAGTCCCATAGGCCACTAAATGGCATAGAAAAGGAGACCAAAAAACTGATCCTTACTTCCATACAAGATCTTGCCGATGATTCCGGCTGGGCATTTTTAGGTGAAGTCGGCGCACTAATAATTAAGAAAATGCCGTCGTTTGATTCCAGAAACTATGGATTTTCTAAGTTGTCGACGATGATCAGAGCGATGGAAGAAATCGAAATTCAGGAGCGTATCAATGAAAAGAATGCGGCTGTCACACTTATATATATAAGAGTTAAGGGGGATGATGCCTAATGAACCAACGCGCAAGCGGTGTTTTATTACACATATCTTCTTTGCCGGGGCCGTTTTCAATCGGTGGGTTTGGTCCGGAGGCGAAAGCTTTCGGGCAATCTTTAGTTCAGGCGGGTTTTAGATACTGGCAGGTGCTGCCTTTTACGGTTCCCGGAGTGGGAGACTCTCCATATCTGAGTCGGTCGGCTTTTGCCGGCAATCCGCTTTTCATTGATTTGCGTGATTTAGTTCAGAGGGGATGGGTGACTGAAGATGAATTGTCACCTGCATACACCGATGCTTCAAAATCCGCTGATTACGAATTCGCTCGTCAGATCCATCAAAGTATACTTCGCGCTGCTTTTGAAGGCTTAACTGATAAAGAAAGAAACGATGTCCGTCGATTCGAAAGACATCGTCCCTGGCTGTCAGATTATGCTGCTTTTTCGGTTGCTTTGGATGTTTATAATGGTGAGACATGGCGGGAATGGCCGGATTTGGACTTGAGATCTCATGATGAAGAGTTTGTACGCGAATTTATTATGGATCATCAGGAAGATTATGATTATTATTGCTTCGAACAATTTTTGTTTTACGAGCAGTGGCAGGCGTTGAAACGATATTTGAACGATATTGGCATCTTGATTATAGGGGATATCCCGATATACGTGTCAGAAAATAGTTCGGATGTTTGGGGTCATCGATCACTTTTTCAAATTGACGATCAATTTAAACTCAGAGCGGTCGCCGGCGTTCCTCCGGATTATTTTTCGAGCGAAGGTCAGTTGTGGGGGAATCCTCTTTATGATTGGAATGCCCATGAAGCCGAAGACTTCAAGTGGTGGGCAGAAAGACTTTCGAGCAATTTTGAACTCTATGATTTGCTTAGAATTGATCATTTTCGAGCGTTTAGCAGCTATTGGAGCGTGCCGCCGGACCATAAGACAGCGGTAATGGGTCAGTGGGTTTCGGGTCCCGGACTCAAGTTTTTTCAAAAAATGAGAAGAAAATTCGATCATTTACCGATTTTTGCAGAGGATCTGGGCGAAGAGACTCAGGATTTAAATCAATTTCTGGAAGAGGTTGGGTTTCCCGGAATGCGAGTGGTGCAGTTTGCATTTGATGCAACATCAGATAACAAGCATCGCCCGCATAATTATCCTGCGGATTGTGTCGTATACTCAGGAACACATGATAATGATACACTTGCCGGATGGTATCACAGGCTTAGCGACCATTCTAAAAAGTTACTTTGCGATTATTCTCTTCCGGGGACTCATCGTGAGGGAGGGCAGATACAGGAGGCATCCGCGAACGATGTGATAGAAGCTTTACTCGCAATTTTGTGGCGCTGTCATGCGAATTTGCTGGTAGTTCCGTTTCAGGATTTGTTGCTGATGGATTCAGATCGTCGGATGAATATCCCCGGAACGCCTTCCGGAAATTGGGCGGTTCGATTTACGCAGGCGGAGTTACAGGCAATAGATATCAACAAATTTTCTCTTTGGAACGCTTGTTTTTCGCGCATCGGGAGGTAAGGATTTGTATGAGAGAATATGTTCTTGCGATTGATCAGGGTACTACAAGCTCAAGATGTATGATTTTTGATCGTGCCGGGCGTTGTGTCGGAGTCGGTCAGACCCCTTTTCAGCAATATTATCCGGAACCGGGATGGGTCTCACATGATCCCGACGAGATATTTGCGTCGGTGCTGGAGTCAATCCAAATTGCGCTCCGTACCTCCGGAGTTTGCGCGAATCAGATTGCGGCAATAGGCATAACAAATCAGCGTGAAACGACAATTCTTTGGGAGCGGAACACCGGCAGAGCCATTTCGCCGGCAATCGTATGGCAGTGTCGCAGAACCGCGTCCATCTGCGAAGAATGGAAGAATAAAGGCTGGGAGCAGCGCGTCCGAGAGAAAACAGGCTTGGTCATAGACGCTTATTTCTCGGCAACAAAGATAAAATACATACTGGATCGCGAAGGATCCCAATATAGCAACCCGGGTCAGGAGCTGATGTTCGGAACGGTAGATACGTGGCTGATATATAAGTTGACGGGGCATGTTTCTCACGTCACGGATGAGTCAAATGCGTCAAGAACGATGTTATTTAACACAGAACTCCTCGCGTGGGATGAAGAATTATGCCAATTATTTGATATACCAATGGGTATTCTGCCGGAGGTGAAGACTTCGTTTTCTGATTTTGGAACCGTGTGTCTTAGTGACTCCGTTTATACCGAACTGAACGGTATCCCTATTACCGGAGTAGCCGGAGATCAGGCCGCGGCTCTGTTCGGTCAACTTTGTCTTTCGGAAGGAGATGTTAAGAACACTTACGGCACAGGCTGCTTTACGTTAATGAACACCGGAAGCCGTCGGGTGCAATCCAATAACGGATTGCTGACATCGGTGGCATGGACATATCTTGGCAAAACCTCATACGCACTTGAGGGAAGTGTCTTTCATGCCGGCTCGATTATCTCGTGGTTGCAAGAATCTATGGGTATAATAACTTCTCCCAAAGAGTGCGATGCTTTGGCCGAAAGCGTTTCAGATGCCGGAGGCGTTGTGATGGTTCCTGCATTTTCGGGACTTGGAGCGCCCTATTGGGATATGTATGCTCGCGCACTTATCATCGGGTTGACTCGAGGATCTAATCGTGCCCATATAGCAAAGGCCGCTTTAGAATGTATTGCGTTTCAGGTCTATGATCTGATTGAATTAATGCAAAGGGATTCCGGTTTTAAGATTCGGTCTCTTCGAGTGGATGGCGGAGTGAGTGTCAGTGCACCGTTACTTCAATATCAGGCGGATTTGCTTCAGGTATCCGTGGATCGACCGAAACAAAGAGAGACGACATCGCTTGGTGTGGCATTTATTGCCGGTCTTCAATCCGGATTTTGGAGCGACTTAGCGGCAATCTCTTCGCTTAGAGAAAGTGATGTGCTCGTTACCCCCTCTCGCCCCGTCGAATCTCTGAAGAACGACTTATATCGTTGGCATGAGGCAGTTCGCAGGTCCCAGCGATGGATAGAAGAAGATGACAGCAAGGGGAATATCGAATGATTGTTTTGTTGGAAGTGTCCGTGCGAATCATTATCATGATCGCGTTGGGTTTTTTGCTGCGCAAGCTTAATATCATTGATGAGCATATCCAAAAAGGTCTTTCTAATTTATTGCTCTATGCGGCCTTGCCCATGAGCATATTGGCATCGTCCGGCTACAAGATGACGCCGGATTTGACGCAAGCCATGTTGGTAATGGCTGTTATTTCTGTTGTGTATTATGCGTTCTCACTTCTTGTCATGAACAAAATTTCAAAGCATGTTTCGATGAATGATAAGAAAAGGCGCGTATTTGTGACGATGAGCGTATTTGCCAATACCGGTTTCCTCGGGTTTCCCTTAATGTCTGCCCTTTATGGTGACAAAGGTCTTCTTCTGGCTGTCGTATACAACATGGCCTATAATATCTTCATGTATTCTGTCGGCGTACATATGCTCAGTGGTGAAGTGGGAGATTATAAGAAAATGATTCTGAATCCGGTGTCAATGGCTTCAATGGTCGCAATCATTATTTTTATTTCTCCGTTTCAGATTCCGGAGCTGATTAATACCCCCATCACGGAGATTGGCGCATTGACGGTTCCGTTGTCGATGATTATCGTCGGGTCCGGGCTTGCACCAATTCCGATTCGACGAATTCTTGTTGATAAAAGTGCATATTTAGTCTCTTTCTTTCGGTTGTTGATGTGGCCGGCTATCATGATGTTGGTGATGTTCTTTTTACCAATTGATACCAAAACAAAGGCGATAGCAGTTTTAATGACTGCCTTGCCATGTGGTTCGATGAACGTTATTTTCTCAGAAAAATATAATTGTGAGCCCGAGTTTGCTGCAAGGACGGTTGTACAAAGCATGCTCTTGATGAGCATTACTCTTCCGCTGATGATTTTGGCATGCCATTTCATTTGTTCGGCCGGATAATGGAGATGCTGCGTATTAATATTTGAACTAATATTTTGTGTATTGTATGTACTTTTATTATGTACATACTTTTTTTGCGTATATACCTTGACAGACATAGTAACACGAAATAAAATGTAACTACAGAATTAGTGCAAACAGAAAGGAGAGAAATATGTCTATTACGTCTGACTTGCTTCGCGGGCACACAGATACCATCATTCTCAGGCGACTATTACATCAAGATAGTTATGGCTATGAGATAAATAAATACATACAGGAAAAGACAAATGGCGAATATGAGCTCAAGGAAGCAACTTTATATTCTGCTTTTCGAAGGCTGGAAGAGAACGGATGGATTTCGTCCTATTGGGGAGATGAGACAACAGGAGCCAGGAGGCGATACTACAAGATAACTGCCTCAGGAGAAAAAGCTTACGGGCAGAATATTAAGGATTGGAAACAGGCCAAATATTTAATTGATGAACTTATTGAGGAGGGTGGAAAATGAAAGAGAGACTAATCAACCATGTCGAGAGTATTTTTGAGGAAGCACCGCACACCAAAGCAGCGCAGGAGCTGAAAGAAGAGCTGTTGTCCAACAGCCTAAGTAAATACGATGACCTGATCGAAGGTGGTGAGAACCCGGAAACCGCATATAAAAATGTCATCTCCGGTATCGGTGATGTTTCCGGACTCATTGAGCAATTGAACAGAAAAAATGAAATTGATCCGCAATTGGTTGAGAAGAGCAAATTGAGAAGCGCAATCTTAGTTGCGTTGGCGGTCATGCTATTTATTCTCTCAGTTGTCCCGATAATCATCATTTCCGAATATCCCGGACTTGAAACCATGGGACTGATTGGCATGTTGCTAATGGTCTCGATCGGCGTAGCGCTGTTAGTGTTCAACAGCATGACGAAGCCGGAATATCTCAAAAAAGAAGAGACGGTCGTTGAAGATTTTAAGCAGTGGCAATCTGAAAAATCACAGAAGAAGACTATGAGAGCAGCGATTTCGACACTAATTTGGTTGATTACTATCATCATTTATATTGTTGTTAGCTTCGCGACCATGAAATGGTACCTCACTTGGGTTATTTTCCTTCTTGCTGCCGCTGTTGAAGCATTTATCACTTTAATTATTAGCATAAGATCGGAGGCAAAAAAATGAAGGCGTTTCAGATAACGGTACTCGCAATTTTGGGCGTAATCATTATTTTATTGAGCGGACTACTCATATTAGGTCTTACAGGAGTTATCGACGCAGACTTATTTAATTACGCCGGAAAAACGGAGCTGATCTTCGACAAGACCTTTGACGGCAGTGAGATGACAGATATTGACATCGATATGAAAAGTGCGGATGTAAAGATCTTCAAATCCTCTGATCAGAGCATACGTGTCGTTTATTACGGGCCGGATTCTGAGATTGAAAAACCTACCGTATCAGCCGACTATGTTGATGGGGTATTAGTAATTGAGCAAAAAACAAGGCTTCAATTCTTTAGGTTATTTGATAGTGATCGAATGGAGATCTATCTTCCGGAAGATTATCTGGGTCCGTTAGTGCTTGGATTGTCTTCAGGTAATCTCAATTTTGCAGAGGCTTTCGAATTTGCACAGATGAAGATCCATCTTACTTCCGGAGATATCAAAGCAACGACATTAAAAACAGATAATTTTGAATATGCAATGTCATCCGGGAATTTTAATAGCGAAGGCATTATCTCGGATACATTTTCAATAAAGCTGACGTCCGGAAATTTCAAAACGGATGAATTAGTTGGAACGGGTACCATTAAGGCGTCATCAGGAAATATATCTATCAAAAATTTTACGGGAAGCGGCAATGTAAAATTGACTTCAGGCGACTTTTACCTCGGACTCAATGCTCTTAACGGAGACATGGACATCGATTTAACTTCCGGTAATGCGAATATGGATCTATTGGGAGAGACGGACGGCATCTATTGCGATTTTCGTGTTACGAGCGGGAATATCAAGACGAACTTCGGAGATGTTGATGAGGACACAGTTGGTTCAGATTTTGTCTACAGTTTTTCAGAGTCGAATGATTATAAGCTAAGCATTAAAGCAGTCTCCGGGAATATTAAAGTCGAAAAGTAGCATATTATTACAAAAGAGACGTTGAAAAACTTCAATTAATCAAGGCACCATTTGTTTCACGAGTTCTTCTCCGCATGGTTCGGAGGTGAACATGAAGACAAATGGTGCTTTTGTGAAATAATTCAATCAACCGTGTGGCGTCGAATTATATGAGCAGGTGACACGAGCTTGATTTTCTGAAAGACTTTTGAAGCAGGGACACGAAGTACTTCTTGTTTACGGATGGTGCGCTTGAGTCTTGTGCGATCAATCGTATTTCGATAAGCTTCTTCTACTCGTTCCGCGAAAGTAGAGGCCGAGTAAATTTCAACGGACTCGAGAGCCATTCTAGAGTATTGACGGGCCACTTCAGGATCAGAAAGCATTGACTCGACAATGTCCGGAATCTCTTTGCCGTCACGAAAAAGTCGACAGTTGTGATTGTCGATCAATAGGCTGCTGATACTGTCATCAAATCTTGCAACAACGGGAAGGCCGGAGGCCATGGCCTCATAATAAGTCAGTCCTTGAGTCTCTGTCACAGAACATGACATAAACAAGTCGCCCAGACGATAGTATTTTGCGATCTCGGAGTAAGGTGCCGGACCGGCAAAATAGACGTATTTTGATACGCCGAGTTTTTCCGACAGTTCTTGAAGTTCATCCATTGCCGGACCGGTTCCGACGATCAACAATCGAATATCCGGCATCCGATCCACCAGTTGCGAGAGATTAGAGATCACGATATCAATGCTTTTTTCTCGTGCAACTCTTCCCAAGCATAGAATCAACCGATGTTTGGGATCTATGCCGAGCTTTTGTTTGAGCTTAAGAATTTCGGCATCGGAATAACGATTGGAGCGGAAGGGCTCTAAATTAATACCGGTAGGTATGACATATATTGGTCTTTTCACATCATATGAAATCAAAGATTTTTCGACTTTCTGTGTCGGCACGATGACAGAGTTTGTTAGATTACAGAAGGCCTCGCTAAACTTGCGCGCCATTTTTGGTGTTGCTAACTTGCCGCCGGCGATGTAATGCGTGTAATCTTCGAGCATCGTATGATATGTATGAATAATCGGGATATGCATTGAATAGCCGACATACAGGCCTACAAATCCCATAAAAAACTCACTTTGAGTGTGGATGATATCAATTTTCAGTTTACGCATCATACGGATCAACCTGACTGAAAATGGTAAAACAGCACGATGGGGTTTCAAAAAGAACAAAGGTACACTCGGAAATCGATAGACACAAGGATCGGCCTTGACTTGCCTTAATATCTCCTTGGGCTCCGAAACTGTAAACACATAGACATTATGGCCTCTCACACGCAGCGATTCGGCCAAGGTGAAGATCGAAGAAGTAACGCCGTTTATATCCGGGAAGTAGGTGTCCGTAACAATTGCGATGTTCATGATACTCCTCTGAAGATACAAGAATAAGCAAGGCTAGTATAATATGAAAAACGAAAAAAATCTTTAAACAATTCTTAATTATTTCCGGAAGTGCTTTAAGAAAAAGATCGCAAGCTGTGTGCGGCTTTTGAGTGAGAGCTTATCAAGAAGTGTGCTGACACAGTTTCGGACGGAGCCCTCGCTCATGTGAAGAGAATCAGCAATTTCTTTATTATTTAATCCTTGGCCCACTAAAGTCAGAACTTCCTTTTCCTTTTCACTTAATGACTCATACTGGGCCGGTAAGGAGTACTTTGTAGGACTCGAAAGTGAAGGAAGCTTATGAATGATCTCGGCACCATATACATGCTGACCGGATGCGACAGCTTCCAGGGAGGGGATGATGCTTTGAAAATTCTGTTTTAACAGATAGCCCTTAACTCCAATGCGGAGTGCTTCAATGATGTACTCATCATCTGAAAAGGTGGTCAGTAAAATAATCTTCGCACTTGGTTGAAAAGAAAGAACCGCTGAGGCTGCTTCCAGGCCACTCTGATGCTTCATTTGTATATCCATGAGAATAACATCCGGTAAATATTGGATAAATAGTGGCATGGCATCTGCACCATCGGTTCCGATTGCCACGACAGTGTAATTGCTATGAGACTCAATTATTTTTTTTAGCGAAGAAGAAACAATCGGGTCATCGTCTATGATGATTAGTTTCATGAGAAGACTCCTTTGGTATAGTCAAGTGTATTTCAAAACCATTATGACAAGATAGATTTATGTTTCCTCCGAGAGCATTAACGCGCTGTATCATACCGGATAGTCCCACGCCATTATTATACAGTGAATCCGGAGATTTAGTTCGACATGCTTGACCGTTGTCCCGCAAAACGAACTGGTAGAAATCATTATGTTCATAAACAATGAGAGTCGCCTTGGTCGCGTCGGAATGTTTGGCCATATTGGATAGGCCTTCTCTGAGTATAGAAGAAAGAGCAATGCTCACAGCTCTTGGCGGTTGTTCATTGATCTGACATTTAAAATCAATTGGAATGTGATGAAACGCGGATAATTGGTTTTCGAGTCCTGCGCGCAGATCAACAGACTGGTCGTAGAGGTTGTGTATACTCGTTCTGACGTCATCCATACCACCCGTAAGGCTCTGACTCAAAACTTCAAGTGAATCAAGAGTTTGAGGATCGTCTGTCACTGAAGATATTGCTCCAACCTGCAAAATAGCGGATGTCAGTACATGGCCGATGCTGTCGTGTAATTCCCGGGCGATTCGGTTGCGTTCGTTCATGGTCGCAAGGTGTAATTCATAATCCTGTTTATCCATTAATTCATGCATCTGCAGACTATCGTTTAAAGCGATTTGACGCAGCTGGTCGGCCAGTTCGAAATTTCTGGCTTTCAATTCGTCACCGGTACTTTGTCCTGCGGCTAGTAAGTATGCTAAGACGGTAACAGAAAAGACAATGAAAAAAGCATTGATATTACCGGTGGCGATGAGGTTTACAAGCGGTAACAGAGTCAGGAGAGCCAACAAATTCTTTTTTCCGTAACGAATGTCATACGTGGGAAATGGAATAAAAAAGGCAATCGCAGGAAAGAGGACAGTCAAAACAACAGTTCCGGTAAATACGATAATCGAAATATTCCTATGATTCAAATAGGTGGTGAGACTGAATATCGAAATGGCTATAAGTATATATATTACGTCAAATTCGGAGCCGCCGGCGAAGACAAATAATGTCACGCAGATACAAATGATGATCACACGTTCCAAAAAATGGCTCGACATCATATTACCCTTCCTCTCAACGGTATTTTATCATGATAATCGACAGCAGGATGAAAAGAAGTGACAAATGTCACGTTAAATAATAGTCATTTGTCACTTCTTCGGGAATCGTTATAAGGTTATTCTGAGCTCATAGAAATCATGATTGGTAATGGAGGAGAAAGATGATAGTTCGTGTAAATGATTTAGTTAAAAGGTACGGCGAATTAACGGCCTTGGATCATCTGAGTTTAGAAATCAAAGAGGGTGAAGTGTTTGGCTTGCTGGGACCGAACGGCTCCGGCAAAACAACAGCTATCAATTGTATTCTCTCACTACTGCAATACGAAAAAGGCGACGTGCAGATTTTCGATCAAAAAATGACACCGGGTTCTTATAATATCAAGAAGGATATCGGCGTCGTAATGCAGAACGTTGCGGTTATTCCGGAACTGAGTGTTTACGAGAATATTGACTATTTCTGCGGATTATATACGAATGATCGAGCCACAAGAAAGGCACAGGTTCAAGAGGCGATTGACTTTGTCGGTCTCAATGACTTCGTGAAGTTCCGTCCGAAAAAGCTCAGTGGAGGTTTACTGCGTCGACTGAACATTGCATGTGGTATAGCGCATAAACCCAAACTAATAATTCTTGATGAACCCACGGTTGCCGTCGACCCCCAGAGCCGAAACAATATTCTGGAAGGGATCAAAAAACTCAATAGAGAAGGCGCGACCGTCATATACACTTCTCACTATATGGAAGAGGTCGAATTGATCTGCTCAAGAATAGCAATCATGGATAAAGGTCGAGTAGTGGCACAAGGTACAAAGGATGAACTTAAGAATATGATCCAGATCGGAGAAAAAATCGATATAGAGCTCCTGGATAAAGTGTGTGACAGTTTTGAAAAAGACCTGTTGGCTTTGCCCTTTGTGGTTGATGTCATATGTGATAAGCAACATATAATAATCAAAACGCGGCAGGATAGTAACGGCCTTAACCAAATCCTCAATTTCTTTTCGTCAAAAAATATTGCCCTCGGTCGAGTCTTTTCTGAAAGACCGACACTAAACGACGTTTTTCTTGAAATCACGGGAAGAGAACTTCGTGATGGCAATGGTAACGGAAAGGTGGAGTAAGTTATGTGGCGTATCTACCAGTATCGTATGAAGTCGCATCTGATGGACTTTGGCAACTTGTTTTGGACAATGATATTCCCGATAATACTGTCCTCGTTCTTTTCATTAGCCTTTAGTAACATAGCCAGCAGTGAATATTTCAATACTATCCCTGTGGCTGTTGTTGTGGAGTCCGAATCTGTCTATTCCGACAATTTTTTAGATACTTTGTCATCCGTGCAAATGGATGATCAGAAGTTATTTGAGGCGCATACTTTTGAAAGCGTTAGTAAAGCAGAAGAAGCGATGCACAATGAAGAAGTTGACGTTCTGTTTATTTATGATGAGGCACTTGAAATAAGAGTAAAAAAAGAAGGAATGAATCAAACCGTTGCAAAACACTTTGCCGACCAGTATACCCAAACGGAATCGATGTTCGCTCATTTAGCAGAGACAAACCCGCAATCACTCTCAGTACTTGCAAATTTTGAGTTCGATGCGTCGGACTACATCAGCGATCAGAATCAACAACGAGGTAATGTGGATCCGATGTTGGGATACTATTATGCGCTGATCGCTATGGCGTGCCTTTTCGGCAGCTTTTTAGGGCTCAAAGAAACCAGTTTTGTTGAGGCTAACCAATCCTCTACCGGTGCCAGGATCCAAGTATCTCCTGCCAAAAAAAGCAAAATATACGTGGGCGGGCTGTTGGCAGCAACGACGATCCAAGTGTTTTCTATATCCTTGCTGCTACTCTTTATTACGTTTGTATTGAAAATCGATATGGGCAATCGCGCTCCGGCGCTGGCTCTGGCAACAATCGTAGGTGCGGCAGCCGGCGTAGCGCTCGGTGCTTTCGTGGCGCTGATCAGCAAAAAGAATTATGATGTCAAGAACTCAATGTTAACCGGAGTTTCGATGATCATGTCATTTTTTGCCGGTCTGATGGTGCATTCGGTTAAATACCAGATCTACAAGAACGCACCGGTCTTATCGTATATAAATCCGGCCAATCTGATCGCTGATGCGTTTTATGCACTCTACTATTATCCGGACTATCGTCGCTATTGGATTAATATTGCGATCCTGGTCGGATTAATTGTCGCGATGTATGCAGTTGTTATTTTCTTGGCAAGGAGGCGCAGTTATGAGAGTATTTAATGCAATGTTAAAAGTTACCGGCAAGCATATTGTCGAGTTGGCAATTTACTTTTCTGTATTTATGGCCATGATGATATTAATGACTTCGATGTACGGCGGAGAAGACACAGAGGTAATAAGTAGTTTTACTCCGAACAAGAGCAAAGTATTCATTCTTAACGAAGATCAAGGTAACCCCGTTTCGGATGGACTTGAGAATTATCTTTCTGAAAGAGTCAGACTAGTCGATATTGAAATCAAGAAAGATGCAGTCGCGGATGCCTTGTTCTACCAGGAAGTAGAATATGTATTAACAATCCCGGAGGGTTTTGGAGATTCTCTTCTGAAAGACACAGGAATGGTAGCTCTTGAAAAAAATGCAGCTCCGGACATGACATCTTCAATTAATGCAGATATGCTGATCGATCGATATTTGAGTACTGTACGCTTGTATGCTGAAGTCGAAACCGGAGACATCACGGAAACTGCTGTTCAAGAGAATTTGGTCAATCAAACGATACTTGATCTCGATAAGTCATCTTCATTGTCTTTTTCTGAAGCGCCACCGAAGAATGATATTTCGGGCCTCAAGGTTAGTATGGGATATGGATATCTTTCCTATGCCCTTATGTCTCTTATGATATTGGCAGTTACGAGTGTCACATCGGTATTTATACAGTCCGAAGTGCGTTCGAGGATGCGATGCTCTCCTGTGAAAACCAGGAATCTGCAATTTCAACTTTTCCTGGGCAATCTATGCTTAGCGGTCTTGTTCTGTTTATTGCTCAACGCTGTAATTGCACTCGTGTTTCAAGATTTTGTCCTGGATCAATATAAACTACTACTGATACTCAACTCGTTCGTTTTTTCACTGGTTAGTTTGAGCCTCGGTTTCCTGATCGGAAATCTGACATCTTCTCGAAATGCGCACAATGCGTTCGCGAATGTTATGGGCCTTGGGTTTTCATTTATCAGTGGAGTGTTTGTTCCTCAAGAATATTTGGGCGCATCAGTTCTTCGAATTGCCTCATTTACACCGACATACTGGTATATCGGCGCCATTCAAGAAAGTTCAAAACTTACAACAGAAGCCGGATACTCAAGCCAAAAACTCATCGCTTGCTTTGTCATCCAAATATGTTTTGCAATCGCTTTCGTTGCGCTATCATTGCTCGTATCAATGCAAAGACGTAGAAGATCTATAGCTAGTGACAATTTTGAACTGCAAGAGTCATGATCTTCTGAAATTATGTTATTATCATTTACGTAAAGAAATTGCGAAGGTCTTCTTAGTGAGGACCTTCGCTTTATGCACGGATGTCGCTTAAGAATTCCGGACAGATGAATTGAATGGATGGTTCAATGCTGAAGTAACATATAGCAATTTGAAATGGGGAAAAAGAAATGATCCAAGCAGAAATATTTGCTAAAAGAAGAAGAGACCTCTTAATGGTTTTAGCAGAAAAAGAACACTTTGATACGGCCATAATAATCGGGCGAGTCAATCTATATTACTATTTAGGCACAATTCAAGATGGTATGTTTGTCTTACGACACAACGGAGAATCCTATTTTTTCGTTCGCAAGAGTTACACGCGAGCCATTGAGGAGTCTTCGTTTGATAACATTCTTCAAATTCGATCCTATGCGGACATGAGTCAATACCTTCCAAAGAATCTTGGGCATGTCTATCTTGAGACCGAAGTGATTCCTTTGGCGATGCTCAATCGAATCCGGAAATATTTTGACATGGAAGCGATTCATGGGTTGGATGGAATCATATCGACGATGCGAGCTAAGAAGGGGCCGGAAGAAATCGAACTAATAGAATTATCATCGCAAAAACATAATCAGGTGATGATGCAGGTCGTCCCGGCAATATTGAGAGAAGGCATGTCTGAGACTGATTTTGCAGCCGAATTGTATGCAGAAATGATCAAACATGGGCATCACGGTGTTTCCCGATTTTCGATGTTTCAGATGGAAATGATCATAGGCCAGTTTGGGTTTGGAGACACTACTATATACCCGACAAACTTTGATGGCCCCGGTGGTATGAAGGGTATGAGTCCGGCGGTGCCTATCTTGGGTGACCGTAACAGAAAGCTCAAAAAAGGCGATCTCGTATTCGTCGACGTTGGTTTTGGATTTGAAGGCTATCATAGTGACAAGACGCAAGTCTATTCATTCGGCACGCCGCCGGATGAGCACGTTGCAGCGATTCACAATGCTTGTATCCGTGTCATGAAAAAGGCCGAAGCACTTATTGTTCCGGGCGCCGACCCGGGCCTTGTGTATGACATAGCGATGGCAGACTTGCCGGTGGAGCTCTCTGAAAATTTCATGGGTTACGGTGAGTCGGTTCGCTTCTTAGGTCATGGTGTCGGTTTGTTTATTGATGAGCTTCCGGTCATAACCTCTAAATATCATGTTCCGCTTGAAGAAGGCATGGTGATTGCTCTTGAGCCAAAATGCGGCATAAAAGATGTTGGAATGGTGGGTGTTGAAGAGACCTTCCTCGTGACTTCAGATGGCGCCAGGTGTCTAACCGGAGGAGCCAAAGAAATTATCACGGTTCCATTTAAATAGTTGACAAATTAGTTCGAAATATCATGGAGATACTGCGCTGACAGCATATACCCCAATATTTATTGTACCCAACACGAAAATCAGACCGGATTGAAAAACTCAGGTTTGCTGTAAAAATACCCCTGCTGGGCATCGATCCCGAGTTTTTCGCAGATATCTGCGTACTCTTTATTTTCGACGCCTTCAGCAATGGTTTTTATACCAAAGTCTCTGCAAAAATCGACGATGCTCTTGAGTAGCCCGAACCCTTTTTCGGTATTTGCCTTTAAGACCAAGGAACGATCAATTTTGATAACATCGATGGGTAGATCCGCGACGTAGCGATAAGATGAGTAACCGGTTCCGAAATCATCGATGACAATCGGGAACCCATGCTTACTGAGAAAGGAAAGATGATCTTGAATTTTTTCTACAGATAAAAGTACTCGTTCCGTAATTTCTACGTGAATACGAGAAGGATCGACGCCGCTTTGTCGCACGCGCTTTACCATTGTCAAAATATTCTTTTCGTTGAAGTCGGTCGCCGAGAAATTGACGCTGAAAAAGTAATTGGAAAATGTTGGTTGCTTAAGCATCTGGATTGCTCGATCTAACATAAATTCCGTCAAATCATGAATCAGTTCGGTTTTTTCCAATACTGAGACAAATATATCCGGAGGTATTCGTGTGCCGTCTTCCTGTATCCATCTGGCCAGAAGCTCAGCGCCGATTGGCTTAGAACTGACGGAATCGTGTATCGTCTGATATGCTGAACGAATTGAATTGTTGGACAGAGCCTCGCGGAAGGTGTTCGGAATAATAACGGTGCTGGCGTAGGATTGCTCGAGTTTGTCAGAAAAACGCACGAGTTTCTGATCATTATGTGCGGCAAGACGAAGGGCGATCATTGACTTTCGCATGCCATCCATTGGTCGATCAGCATTCATCAGTCGCGCGATACCTATCCGGAAATGAAGATAAATGGGTACATTTTCGACTTGGATAATCTTGTCGTTAATCTCGCTGAGAGCAGACAGAATCTTTTCGGTACTGGCCTCCTGGTCGTCGTGCTCTATCATGATAGCGTAGCGTAAACCGTAATATCTAAAGATGCTGACATTTGAAAAAATACTCATGGTTTGTATGAGCTCATTAGAAAAAGAAAATATAATTTTCTGGAAAAAATCATAGCCGAAAAAACCGAGATATTCTTCATAATCTACGATATCAAGAGAAATCAGGGATACCGGGTCGTCGGAATTCACTGAACTTTGCCGGAGCGCTTCATAATTGCGCAACCCGGTTAAACTGTCATGAGTCATTAAGTAGGTCAGGCGCTCTTCGCGACGATGCGCGATGTCGGTGAAAATCCCGACAGTCATAGCAATGAGCATGTATATAATGACTCTGAATATCCAATTCAGAGGTGATTGTGGCGTTTGGGTATCGACATTCAAAGGCATTAGGGGTCCGACCAAAAAACCGCTGAAAAATGCGTGAGCCAAGCCCCAGCGCCATCCGTAAGCCGATGCGATAAAAGCCAACGGAATGTACATGAAATTGGTATAAACGGTATTGGTTCCGCCGGAGAAATATACAAAAACCGAAATCATCAATGACACAAAGAAGCCCATTGAAAGAGGGAAAGAACGATTTCTGAAATTGCGAAATGCGATCAAATCCATATGAATCCCTCATTACATAGAGTCTAAATATTCTTGAGTATCTCGAGATATAGATATATATTACATCAATGGTACGATATCTAGCAACGCCAATTGTCATATCGAGAGATAATCTCTGCAGGAAATAATCGAAAATAGTGTTAATCAAAGGGGTGACTTTCGTGTCGGGGAGAGTCAGAGAAAAAAATAGCAGCCTGTCAGTTTTGAAAACAGGCTGTTATTGTGGCGGAGACGGAGAGATTCGAACTCTCGTGCCGGTTACCCCGACAAACGCATTTCGAGTGCGCCTCGTTATGACCACTTCGATACGTCTCCATATGCGCAGTTAAACGCTTCTAGATTATAAAGTGACAATTCTCTGTCGTCAAGCACTCAAAATATGGGGCTTGTGATAGAATTCGATTCGGTTATTTTTTCGGATATGGATGCCGAAAGTCCCTTCCGTTTCCAAAATCTCGAAATTGCGAAGCTTCTTTCGAAAAGGAATACTTGCTTATTCTATTTGTGTTGCTCAATTGATAGAAAAGCGATAAGATTAATTCTATAAAACATAAGGTAAGGTCGGATGAGCGACGAACTGAAGGACATCATCTATAGCGATTTGTATCGATATACAGGTAATAATCGCAGACACGACAAACTTTTCCTGACGTATGTTCAGGAATTGTTATCTTGTCCTGAATTTCGATTCATCAGCACGCTTCGACGAACCCAGTATTATTACTACAAGATGCAATCCGATAAGAAGGATATTCACTTCTACTTAGCTTCGATTGCCTTCAAATACTTCAATGCAAGTTTAGACCGTAAATCCAGAAAGTATCATTTTCAGATACCCTACGATACAAGAATCGGCAAGGGATTTTATATTGCGCATTTTGGACGGCTCATTATTCATCCGAAGACGGTTATTGGACATAATGTGAATGTATCGACCGGTGTTGTCATCGGCACGCAATTCAGAGGGCCGCGTAAAGGTGCGCCATGTATTGGTAACTATGTATGGATTGGCGCGAATGCTGTTATCGTAGGTAATATTCGTGTCGGAAATAACGTTTTGGTTGCTCCCGGTGCTTTTGTCAATTTTGACGTACCCGATAACTCCATAGTAATCGGTAATCCGGGGTTGATTCGACGTTCCCCCGGTGCGACTCTCGGATATATCAATAACACGATTCTGTTTGATGAATACAATGTTCGTTCCGGAGATCCCTCGAGATGATTTCGGATGCCAGAAGTTTGACATTACCTGCCGACTTCTATCTCGGTAATCGGAATAAGCTCCTGGAGCAACTCCCGGAGTCTTGTTTTGTGATTGTGTACGCAGGTAATACGGTCAAAGTATCGTCCGATACAGACTATAGATATTCTGTTAATCGCAATTTTTACTATTTGACCGGAATACAGCAAACCGGGTCAGTTTTACTGTTGAGAAAATCTCCTGAAAAGACAGAGCATGCTTTATATATTCACCCAAACGACCCGACCCGTGAGCGATGGAATGGGAAGTTGATGACTCCCGATGAAGCACAATCAATCTCGTTGATTGATAATATACGTTGGTTGCCGGCGTTGGAAGACAAGATATCCGATATGCTTAATCAAGAGGACGAGACATTTTGTATCGATTATTCGGATTGTCGCCAGGAGATGAAGGCTCTCAGAGATTGCATACAGGATAAAGCTAAGAATAATAAGACCATAGACATTTCTTCTTATCTCACGCGAATGAGAATGGTGAAACAGTCTTGTGAGATCCAAATGATAGAAAACGCCATCGATCTGACCGGGACGGCCTTGCTCGCGACAGCAAACGAGATGCGCGCCCCCGTCTCTGAATTATCAATATATGCCAAATTGGATTACGAAATGGCCAAGCAAGGGTGCTTATTGCCTGCATTTACAACGATCGTTGCGGGAGGGGAAAATACTCTTTGCCTCCATTATATCGACCCGGATCGGCGCGTTCTTGAAAAGGGTGTGCTGATACAAGTTGATATCGGTGGCATTGCCGGTGGCTATAGTGCGGACATCTCTCGGGTCTTCCCTGTGGGCGGACGTTTTTCACCGCGTCAAAAACAGCTGTATGATATCGTGAGAGCTTGCCAAAAGAAGGCTTTTATATCGATAAAACCGGGAGTGAAATTGGCGGATATTAATCGAGAAGTTGCTGATCTTGCGACACAATTGCTTACTGACGCAGGCGTGTTGATTCAGGATCAAGACATCTCGTCGTATGTTTGGCATAATAGTGCGCATCATTTAGGTTTGGATGTTCATGATGTCTCTTATAGATATGAACCTCTGTGTGAGAATAATGTATTGGCAGTTGAACCGGGAATATATATTCCGGAGTGGGGATTCGGATTCCGAATTGAAGATGATGTAGTTGTTACCGCAAACGGTTGTCGGCTTTTGTCGAGTGGGATACCCGCAGATTCAGACGAAATCGAAAATATTATTTTATCATAAGAGGAGGAGTCGGGTTGCCGTTCGGAAACAACATCTATGTGTGGGTGGCAATAACCTTAATCGCCGTAGTCGTTTTGACTTTGGGGGTTACTCTTGCATTATATGTGTTCGCGCTCAAATCATTTCACAAGATATTTGATCGGCCGTATCCCAGGATGCCGTACGATAAATCGCCACTAAAAATTAAGCAGGATACGATTTATGGAGTGGGTAAGAATTGGTTTTATACGAATCGTAACAACTTCATGGACATACAAATGACATCATTTGATGATTTAAAACTATATGCTTATTATCGCCCTGCTGATCATAAAGATTCAGATCAACTGATAGTTCTTGTGCATGGATGGCGGGATCATCCCTCAGATATGGGCGCATATGCGCAAATGTACCTCAAAATCAAAGATTCACATATATTGATACCTCATTTACGAGCCCATGGAATGAGTCGAGGGAAGCATGTTGGCTTCGGACTATATGACAGTCAAGATCTGATCATGTGGATTGCTTTGATGGAGAAGCGCTTGAATCGTAAATTAAAAATAATTATCCATGGGCGCTCCATGGGCGCATCGGCGGCATTAATGGCGGCAGGAAGTATGAAGATATCGGAAGGGGTCAAAGGCGTCGTAGCGGATAGTCCCTTTGATACTCTTGAAAATCAAATTGGTTTTGTCTTGAAAAAACGATATCGCGTCAGTCCGCGATTTATGGTCAAAGCAATTGGTCGTATTGCGGCATCGAGAATCGGATTTCCGGTCAAGCGGGCCTCAGTCGTTGCTGTGGCGTCTAAGATTAAGACGCCGGTATTGATGTTTCATGGAACCGAAGATACTTTCGTTCTGCCTGAAATGAGCGAGGAAATCTATAATCGAATACGTTCGCCCAAGCGATTGTTAATGATTGATGGCTCATCGCATATTATGGCATTTAATGATCGGCCATCAACATATGTCGCTGAGGTTGAGAAATTCATGAAGGTATGCAAGTTATCCGTTTGAATTCAAACAAATCTCTTGCTTTCGTCTGAATTCTTAACTAATATGTAGGCGAGTCATTTGTTTTTTGAGATTTACGGCAGAATATTTGACTTATTAATCACATCGGGGAGCTGGGTTGACCGGCTGAGAGGATACCTTCGTATCGACCCTAATAACCTGAACCGGATAATGCCGGCGGAGGGATCAAAGCGGAAGCGTAAGCTCTTCCTTGTTCTTTTGCCGGACTATGAGAGGAGCTTTTATTATGTCAAATCATCATGATCAACCAAATAACAGACGTAAAATGAGAGAGAAGATTCTTGCGATTGCTGCCGGCGGAATATGTATCGCCGTCGCTCATGCCTTATCTTTGCTAAAAATCTTTGAGATGCCGCAAGGTGGATCCGTTACGCCGGCGTCAATGTTGCCGATTGTGTTTTTTGCTCTGTGTTTTGGCATAGGACCCGGACTCGCAGTCGCTTTTATTTTTAGTATCTTGCAAATGCTCTCGGGGTATATGTTGCATCCGGCTCAGGTTTTTCTTGACTACATTTTGGCGTTCTCGATGTTGGGCCTTGCCGGTTTCTTCGCACCGGCAAGAGCGTTAAGAGAAAATGAAAGCAATATTCTTAATCGTTTGACGCTCATTCCGATCTACAAAATATTCATCGCAGTATTTATCGGTGTCTTCTGTCGCTTAGTCTGTTCTGTATTATCCGGTGTCATATTCTATGCATCTTACGCACCGGAGGGACAAAGCGCCCTGGTTTATTCATTCATTTACAATGGTAGTTTCTTGCTGATTGAATTTATTATTACGGTGATTCTCCTGATGAGTTTTTTATTAGTTTACGGCATGATCAAGACCAACAAATCAACCAACAAATCAAGCGCGAAAAAAGCTTGATAAGTCTAGGAATCGGCATATAATAGATGATTAATGGTGTAGAGAAGAGGATCTTCACAGATCCTTTTTTCGATTTCAACAGATAATTTTGATTGCTCGACATTGTCGGATCGATACGATACGCTTGCTTCTTTACGTATCGCAGCAGGCGCATTTTTGGTATAATCTTTAGGGTTCGAGCAAATGCTTTGTTGTATGTGGATTTTTTGTGATATCATACTAGGAAACTATTTTATATTTAGGGATGTTTCTTTTTGACGGAGGTTGTTCATGGCCAAGATTTTTTCTGAAGTATCACGTACCTTTAGCGAATATTTGCTTATTCCTAATCTGACCACATCGGAGAATACGCCGGATCAGGTGGATATGTCGACCCCGGTATGCAAATACCGAAAAGGTCAGGAAGAGTCCAAGCTCAAGATTAATATTCCTATGGTATCGGCAATCATGCAGGCGGTTTCAGATTCAGGCATGGCGGTCGCTTTAGCTCGTTGTGGCGGATTGTCTTTTGTATATCAGTCGCAGTCGATTGCGTCGCAATGCGACATGGTTCGCAAGGCCAAGAAGTACAAGGCAGGATTAGTAACCTCTGATTCAAATCTGACACCTGATAATTCGCTTGAAGATGTTTTGGAAGCGGTAACCCGAAGTGGTCATCGCACCATTGCTGTTACACATGACGGTTCTCCGAATGGTGTGCTGCTCGGGCTCGTTACGTCCCGTGACTATCGGGTCAGTCGTATGGACCCGAGTACTAAGATTTCAGAATTCATGACACCTTTTGATCATCTGGTCTATGCGCGTGAAGGTACAACGCTTAAGGAAGCGAATGATATCATTTGGGAGCACAAGATCAATCAGTTACCGATCGTCGATGAGGACAATCGCTTAGTCGGATTGGTCTTTCGTAAAGATTATGAATTCCACAAGGAAAATCCACTGGAATTACTTGACGACAAGAAAAGACTGATAGTTGGTGCAGGAATAAACACCAGAGATTACAAGGAACGCGTTCCGGCTTTGATTGATGCCAATGCCGATGTTTTGTGTATTGATTCTTCGGATGGTTTTTCTTCCTGGCAGAAAGAGACATTAGAATGGATTAAGTCGAATCACCCGGATATTCCGGTTGGTGCGGGTAACGTCGTTGATGCGGAAGGTTTTCGATTCTTAGTCAATGCCGGGGCAGATTTTATCAAGGTCGGTATCGGCGGAGGGTCCATTTGTATCACTCGGGAACAGAAAGGTATCGGCTGCGGTCAGGCGTCTGCCGTGTTGGCTGTTTCTGCTGAACGCGATAAATATTTCAAAGAGACCGGAATTTATGTTCCGATTTGCTCCGATGGTGGTATTGTTCACGATTATCACATCACTTTGGCGTTAGCGATGGGCGCGGATTTTGTAATGCTCGGCCGCTATTTTGCTCGTTTTGACGAAAGCCCGACGCGCCGGATGCTTGTCGGCGGCAATTACGTCAAAGAGTATTGGGGTGAGGGTTCTAACCGTGCTCGCAACTGGCAACGCTATGATGATGGCGGACAAGGCGGCAAGATGGTTTTTGAAGAGGGCGTAGACTCATATGTCCCATATGCCGGATCTCTCAAAGATAATGTTGACGGCTCAATGGCGAAGGTGAGATCAACTATGTGCTCTTGTGGCGCATCAAATATACAGGAACTTCAAGAGAAAGCAAGGCTGGTTGTTGTTTCTTCAACTTCTATTGTTGAAGGTGGTGCACATGATGTCATCGCCAAAGAAAGCGACCGCCCCAGATAAACATTTATTATTATACTTTTCACCGTTTGGTGAAACGAAAGAGGAGTGCACTATGATAGAAAACGAAATGGAAAAAAATGCTTTTACCGAAGAAGGACTCAAGAGACTTCAGGACGAGTTGGCTGATCGCAAGACTATTAAGGCCGCAGAAATTTCGGAGAGATTAAAGGATGCTCGCGCGCAGGGCGACCTTTCTGAAAACTCTGAATATGATGATGCCAAAGAGGCGCAGGCCAAAAATGAGTCGAGAATTATGGAGCTTGAGGACATATTAAAAAATGCTCGAGTCATAGATGAAGACGAAATCAGTAAGACAAAGGTATCTCTGGGTTCGCTTGTTACGCTTCGAGATGAGCAGACTAAAGAAGAAGATGCTTATAGCTTGGTCAATGCTAACGAGGGCGACATTTTCATGAATCGTATTTCTATTGAATCGCCTGTCGGCAAAGCAATCATTGGCAAGAAAAAAGGTCAAATTGTCGAGGTTGGCACAAGTTCAGGAACATTCAAGTACAAAATTGTCAAAATCGGCAAGTAATTCGGAACGTAATTGACATCGAAAGGATCGTATTATTCATATGCAAGACAATACTGGAGCGACTAACCCATCGAATGAAGAACCACAGGTTGATATACAGGAACAGATGAGGATTCGCCTGGGTAAGCTCAGCGAGTTGTCACAATTGGGTATGGATCCGTTCACACAGCTCAAGTTTGATGTGACGAATCATTCTAAAGATATAACGGATGCTTTTGATGCTTTTGAGGGAAAAGTTGTATCTGTGGCCGGACGTATCATGTCTAAAAGAGGTATGGGTAAGGTTAGCTTTACGGATATTCATGATCGATTGGGAAGAATCCAGCTATTCACGAAGATAGATGAGATTGGCGAAGACGCATATGAAAGATGGCAAAGACTTGATCTCGGAGACATAGTCGGTGTTACCGGCGATGTATTTCGTACGCGGACCGGAGAAATATCGATTCGGACAAAATCATATGTATTGCTTTCAAAGTCACTTCGTCCGCTTCCTGAGAAGTATCATGGGCTAAAGGATACAGAGATGCGATACAGACAACGCTATGTGGATTTAATTATAAATCCTGAGGTCAAAGATACCTTCGAAAAGCGTTCGCATATCATCAGAGCCATCCGAAACTATATGGATCGACTGAATTTCATCGAGGTCGAAACGCCGATTCTGAATCCAATAGCCGGTGGCGCAACTGCAAAGCCATTTGTAACGCATCATAATACTTTGGATATGGACATGTATCTTAGAATCGCACCGGAATTATATCTGAAGCGACTCATTGTCGGTGGATTTGAACGTGTTTATGAAATTGGACGCTTATTCCGCAACGAAGGCATGTCAATCAAGCACAATCCTGAATTTACGACAATCGAGATGTATCAAGCCTATACGGACATGCAGGGCATGATGGATTTGGCGGAGCAATTACTATCTACGGTCGCAACGGAAGTTTTGGGCACGACCGAGATTAATTATCAGGGTACAGAGATATCTCTGGCGCCCCCGTTTCAACGTTTCACGATGGAAGAAGCGGTGCTTAAGTTCACGGGAGTCGATTTTTCAAAAATAAATACTGATGAACAGGCTCTCGAGGCCGCTATTCAAAAGGGTCTCGAACCTTCAAAGGCTTCGACTAGAGGCGATATCCTTTATATGTTTTTTGATTTTTACTGCGAAGAAAAGCTTATTGCGCCAACCTTCATTTCGGATTACCCCGTTGAAGTGTCACCACTCTCTAAGAAGAATCCGAGCAATCCAAAGTATGCAGACCGATTTGAACTGTTTATCGGAGGTAGGGAATACGCTAATGCTTACTCTGAGTTGAACGATCCAATCGACCAGCGTCATCGTTTTGCAGATCAGCTTAAGAAGCGTGATGCGGGAGACGATGAAGCGAATTTGCACGATGAGGACTTCTGTGTCGCACTTGAATACGGCATGCCTCCAACCGGGGGCATGGGAATTGGAATTGATCGCTTAGTTATGTTGTTGACGGACAATCCGTCGATTCGAGATGTTCTTTTGTTCCCGACGATGAGGCCGATCACCGCAACAATTAATCAGGCCGAAAGACAATAAATTGGGGTGAAGTTTGTGGATAACAAGGATACTAAATTTGTTGTGCCTTCTTCTGATGAAATTCGAGTGATGGACAAAATGAGTTCATTGCAATTTTTTGGTTTAAATGAAGATGCAACAGATTACATGATCGAAGAAAAGTATTGGCAATATATTAAGCGTTTTCGTGTCGATCGCAAAAGCAACGCGGATATTTTGGATCGTATCAACGCTATATACCAGATTGCTTCGGGAAAAGAAGTGAGCACGTCACTTGATAACGGCCTTCCTGCTGAAAAGAAAAAATTCGACATAAAGAACTATATATATTATTCATGGTGGAAGTATGTTTTGGGCGCTGTGGCAATCTTGGTTGTGTTTCTGATTGTTAAACAGGTCTTTTTCACGCCCAAGATAGATTTTCAAATCGTTGCTCTGGGGCACTTTCAAAACAGCGGAAGTTACTTGGAAGAGGTTGCGATTGAACGCATGAACTATAAGAACCCGTTTATTGGTGTTGCAGACATAATAGTTGATAATTCTGAGCAAGCTGATGGCTACTCTCAATATGGGACGCTGGCTGCTTCGGCTTTTTTGTCGGCTGGGGCGGATGTCATTATTACGGACAATAAAACGACATTATCGTTTCTGCCTTATATGTCACCGATGGATGATTTTTATGCCCGATTGGAAGCGGAATTAACGGAAGAACAACTAAGTCGAATAACGCCTTTGTATTTTTCGATGAATGATCATTACGATTATTTGGAAAAAATCGATCAATCCAATTCCGAAGATGAGAGGTTGCCGGATTCTGATACGATTCATGTATATGGAGTCTTGATCCTCGACGACGATTTTGTTCGATCTGTCGGTTTTGACAACCGCTGGAGAACTCAAAGGCCCTCTTTGGTATTTTCGTTTTCAAACTCGGAAAATGATCGTGAAGATGCAGAGGAATTTATTTATAGTATCATTTTAGATTACGTTAACGATGCCGTTATCGATTCCGCAGCTTAATTCATACTCGGCGGGGTACTCGTATCGAGTAATTGCCGAAGCTCTTCAGCTTCAAGCTCGCGTATCTGACCTGATATTTGGGCCGGATTCAAGCGGATCCCTGCAAATGCCTCGCGATGAAGTGTAAGTACAGGTCGATTAATCTGTGCCATCATTCGTTTGATTTGGTGCGTTTTTCCCTCGGTAATAGTAACTCTGCATACGGTTTCGGAGATCGGTTCGAGAATAGCCGGTGATAACTTTGTCGTTTCCCCGGGAATGTCAGACAATACTACGCCATTACTAAAAATTCTGACTTCGTCATCTCCGGTCGGAAGGCCGGCATGCGAGATCAGATAGGTCTTTGGTTTTAGACTTTGCGGCCGCGTGAGCCGATGTGATAAATCTCCGTCATTGGTCAGCAACAACACGCCGGTTGTGTGAAAATCCAGCCGTCCTACAGGAGAGATACCTTTATATCGAAATTCTTCCGGAATAAATTCGGCGATTGTCGGGAGTCTTGAATCGCTTAATGCAGTAAGATAACCGTCGGGCTTATTCAGACACAAGTATATGTGCCGTCGAAAGCATATGGGTTTTCCATCTGCCGTAATATATCGGATATCAGACTCGTCAATGTTGATACCGGCGTCCGTCAACACAGTATCTTTCAAAAACACAGCTTTTCTCTTAATCAGAGCCTTCACCTGGGTGCGTGTGCCATATCCGGAGTTGGATAATATTCGATCTAATCTCATGAGCGCATTATAACAAAAACAAGGCACGGATGAATAATCAGATGAGAATTGTGCTATAATTCTTATGTAAGTAGATTTTATTCACGATGTTTTCGTTGTCTTGCAGCCATTTTCTGGGGACGTGACATAATAACGCGCCGGGTCAATTCGCTCTTGCAACAACATAGAAAATAGGGGTATTTGTGGCAGCCAGTATAATTAATATCGAAGAGGGTATGCCGGTTGTTGAAACCGCAATGAAGAAGCTTCGCTTCGAGTTGAATACCATGCGCAGAATCGGAATCAGTCAGGTCAAGATTATCCATGGGTATGGTTCTTCCGGCGAAGGTGGGTCTTTGAAGTTTGCTACCATGGATTGCTTGAAGGATATGCTTCAAGCGGGTAAGATTAAGGCCTTTTGTCCGGGTGAGCAGTTTGGGCCTTTTGAGAAAGCCGGAAGAGCTTTGATCGACTTGTGTCCTGCTTTCAGATCTGATCCGGATTGGGCTCGGGGCAACGACGGTATTACGGTCGTTATTCTTCGCTGAATATTTCCCTAATAAATTGATATCCTCCAACGACTGAATGATGGATTCATTGTTGGGGGGTTGTTATTTTTTTTGTTTTTACATGGATTTTACAAAGCTTAATTTGCACATAACATTCATTTCCCGGTGCATTGATACTATAAAACCGAGTAATGGAGGTGTCCGTTTGGGAAAGCAAATTAGCAAATCCATATTATTATTTTGTTTGTCATTCTCTTTGATTATTTCGGGATGTATGGAAATATCATTGGTTGATGATATCAGCGGTGAATCTTCAGTATTATCAGGTACTCTCACGCTTACCGGATCGACCTCCATGGCCGATGTGTCAAATGCGCTTTCGGAGGCGTTTATGAATCGATACCCAAACGTTACGGTTACGGTTGGCGGAAATGGCTCCGGCGAAGGCGCGATTTCTGTCCGCAACGGTACGGCTCAAATCGGGCTTTTGTCGAGACCGATAAAGGATGCGGAGAATCCTGTGGACTTCAATCTCAATATCATCGGATACGATGGCGTCGTTGTAGTCGTGCACAAGGACTGTCCGATCGATTCAATTTCTTTATCAGATTTGGCAGACATGTTTTCCGGAAAAATAAATACGTGGGCTGAATTTGACGGAGATCAAACATTGATTCAGCGCATCGGACGAGAGGCGGCCTCGGGTACGCGATCCGCATTTGAAGATATTCTTGGCATCTCGAATTCTTCTCATTATGAAGAAGAACAGAATTCAACCGGAAATATTAAGCAATCCGTATCAAGTAATCCGGATGCAATCGGTTACATTTCGTTGTCAGCTGTAGATGATACCGTAAAGGTATTGGCCGTTGATGGCGTTTTTCCGAGCGAGGAGACGATTCTTAGCGGTGAATATAAGTTGACTCGTCCCTTTTTGATGATTACTGATATTTCCTCAGTCGATAAACTGACGTCCGCTTTTATGGAATTTGTATATTCGGAGGAGGGAATGAGCATCATCTCGGATGATGGCGTTGTTCCCAACAAAATCTCATGATCGCAGATATAACGGATAAAATACCACAGAGTCATAGCGATGTCAGCAAATCAAACTGCCAAATCAAGCTGCGTAAGAGACGTATTGAAGTCATCATCAAATATCTGGTTCCTTTTGTGACGCTTGTTTCATTGATGACACTTGGCTTGCCGTTTATTCGAATTGATCTTGGCACAAAAAGCGTTGAACTCTCGGCTGTTATGGTGTTGATTGCAAATATCCGCGTATCGCTTGAATATCTGCTCGTCTTCCCCTTATTGTTAAGATTTCTGATTATCGCCTCGTCTGTATTATTGCTTGCGGCGGGGGTAACGTCTTTTGTCTTGAAAAAGCACGTTTTGGCATCAGCGTTTTCCATAAGTGCAATGTTGTTTCAAATTATCGCTTCAATATTTTCATCAGAAATTTCTAAAAGTCTCGTCTCAAATGGAATCGGGCGGCCGGAAGTCTCAATGCGTTACGGATGGGTATTATTTTTGATATTGACTGTGATTCTCTCGCTTTCAATCTTGGCGCAAGAGGGGCTCGAAAAAGCGGCCGAGCAGGTATTCAAGTTTACAGCTCTTATTTCTGTTGGCATTGTGGTCACGATGACAGTTTACATGTTTGCATATGGAACGCCTGCTATTGCAGAAATCGGACTTTCGGAATTTCTTTTCGGACAAGAATGGCGGCCTACAGCAGGTGAGCCGAAATTCGGAATATTACATATGATTCTTGCAACCCTTTTCGGTTGCGTCGGGGCCATTGCCATCGGAGTTCCTGTTGGCTTATTTACGGCTGTATTTCTCGCAGAAGTTGCGCCGAAAAGAATCGGTGACATTATTCGGCCGGCTGTAGATCTGCTTGCAGGTATTCCTTCAGTCATATACGGATTTATCGGAATGAAGATTCTGGTGCCTTTTTTGCGGGAAATAGGTGTGAAGCTGGGATTTAACACCACAGGCTCCGGACTGGCTGCAGTTATTATCGTTTTGGCGGTCATGATATTACCGACAATTGTCCGTGTCACTGAGACCACGCTTCGCAGTGTTCCCCGCTCATATACCGAAGCTGCCTTGGCGCTGGGTAACACAAAAATATCCACTATTTTTTCGGTTCAGATTCCGGCTGCAAGATCAGGTATTCTCGCAGGCGTCATTTTGGGTGTCGGGCGCGCAATCGGTGAGACGATGGCAGTGATTATGGTAGCCGGGAATATTGTCAAGTTCCCGACGCTGTTTTCGTCGGTTCGTCCGATGACTGCGGGTATTGCTTTCGAAATGGGATATGCCGAAGCCGGACTCCACAGGCAATCATTATTCGGAATCGGTTTGGTACTATTTGTTTTTATTATGATCGTGAACATCAGTTTCTCATACATATCCAAGAAGGGTGGATTCACGGGTGAAAATTAAGAAAAAAGACGTCGTGTTAACAATAATGATTTGGTCGTGCGCCGTTATGACTTTGATGATTTTGTCGGGTATTATCGGATATATATTAATAAACGGCTTACCCCATATGAGTTTATCATTTTTAACCTCCGGGTATTCTGCGGTTAAGGGCGGGAGCAAGGGTGTGCTTCCAATGATTATTAATACGCTGTATATTGTAATCATTAGCTTGATACTCGCTGTGCCGCTTTGCCTTTGCGGTGCGATATATATGACGCAGTACGCAAGGCAAGGACGAATTGTACACGCAATCCGATTCGCTACGGAAGTGTTGTCAGGCATCCCTTCAATTATCTTCGGACTTTTCGGATATGCGGTGTTTGTAGTGTTGTTTCAATTAAAGTTATCCATTTTATCGGGTAGTTTGACCATGATGATCTGTATTCTGCCGATTATCATGAGGACGACGGAGGAGTCGTTATTGTCGGTTCCAAGCATGTATAAGGAAGCGGGATTAGCATTAGGTGCCGGAAAACTTCGTGTGACCATGGGGATCGTCTTGCCCAATGCCTTGCCGGGAATTCTGACAGGAATCATACTGGCAATGGGTCGAATTGTCGGTGAAACCGCTGCGTTGCTTTTCACCGTTGGTGTTTCCGGGAACTTTTTCCCCAAGGGTGACAATATCTTAGATGCGACTTTTGGGCATGTATTTGAGCAAGGCAATACGCTTGCTCTGCACTTATACAATTCGGCAATGAATGGCAAAGACCCGGTTTCTGTTCCGTTCGCAACAGCAGCAGTTCTTATTCTATTAATATTTATACTTAATCGTTTGGCGGATCTGATATATCGTAGACTGAATCGTTTTGGCGGAAAATAATACTTATTAGTCCTAAAAAGTCTGAAAGTGAGTGAAACTAATGAGCGACAGTAAGATAAAAATACATAATCTGGATTTGTACTATGGTGATTTTCAAGCGTTGAAAAACGTAAACATTGATATCGCATCCAACGAAATCACAGCATTTATTGGGCCGTCAGGTTGCGGAAAATCAACTTGCATTAAGTCTATAAACCGAATGAATGATCTCGTTTTTAATTGCCGAATCACAGGAGAAATTCTAATTGATGATTGTGATGTTTATGACAGAAGTTGCGATGTGACTGCTTTAAGAAAGCGCGCCGGCATGGTATTTCAGAAGCCTAATCCTTTTCCGATGAGCATTTATGACAATATCGCTTATGGCCCTCGCGTTCACGGGATTAAGAACAAGTCTGATTTGGATGCAATCGTAGAAAAATCGCTTCGCGACGCAGCACTTTGGGATGAGGTCAAGGACCGGTTAAAGCGTTCTGCACTTGGTATCTCCGGAGGACAGCAACAGCGTTTGTGTATTGCAAGAGCGTTAGCTGTTGAACCGGATATTCTTCTGATGGATGAGCCGACATCAGCGCTGGATCCGATTTCGACGCTTAAAATTGAAGATTTGATGTATGATCTCAAAAAGAAGTACACTGTGGTTATCGTGACTCACAACATGCAGCAAGCGGTCAGAATTTCTGATAAAACGGCATTCTTTTTGATGGGAGAGGTCATCGAATATTCTAACACAATTGATATTTTCAACAATCCGGTTAACAAGAAGACAGAAGAATATGTTACGGGAAGATTTGGCTGAATAAAGGAGAGCGATATGGTAGTACGGGAAGAATTCGAAAAAGAACTGATTAAAATTCACGAGATGATTATTCGAATGGGCGTTGCAACACAGCAATCAATATCTGATGCGGTTCAGGCATTGGTTGATTTTGATGTCGCAATGGCAGAGAAAGTCATTGCCAATGATGACATTATCGATGATATGGAGCGCGATATTGATAAAGCTTGCCTTCAGATGATTGTAAAACAGCAACCCGTAGCGGCGGATTTGCGTGATGCAATTTCAACACTGAAGTTGATTATGGATTTAGAGCGTATTGCCGACCATGCATCCGACATATGTGAAAAAGTCATTTTGCTTCAAGAGTACAGAGATACAATGGTCATACCTGCAGACGTCATACGCATGTCAGATTATGCCAAGATAATGATCAAGTCTGCGCTTGAATCTTATGTATCGAAAAATGAAGAGGTCGCACAAACCGTAGTTCATATGGACGACAAAGTAGATGCTCTTTATGATAAGATTAAAGAGTATTTGATTAAAAGAATGCGACAAGAAACAGAGTCGATCGAACCGCTTATTGAGCTCCTATTAATTTGCAAATACTTTGAACGGATTTCCGATCATGCACAGAACGTTGCGGAGTGGGTTATCTTTTTCATTAAAGGGCGGAGGCCGGAAGAAAAGTGAGCGAAAAACCGGTTGTTATTTTGGTTGAAGATGATGCGGCAATTGCCGAACTCATCGAGTACAATTTGCGAAGCGAGGGGTTTTCGGTTCATAAATTCTCGCGCGGAGCCGAAATGCTTAAGGCGCTTCCTCAATACGCGGATGTCGTATTATTCATTCTTGACGTGATGCTTCCGGAAATAGATGGTTTTGAAATTTGTCGAAGGATTCGTTCCGATGCGACGATGGATTTGACGCCTATCATGATGCTGACTGCAAGAGCGACGGAATCGGATAAAGTCAGAGGTCTTGAGGCCGGAGCGGATGACTATGTGACGAAGCCTTTTGGCATACGAGAATTTTTAGCTCGAGTAAATGCTCACGTCAGAAGAAAGACCCGGGTCAGCAAATCGAATGACATCATCCCTTCATCCGATGGTGGTACGATTTCATCAAGAACTATATCTTCTTCGACAGCTATTTCTCAGGATGGGCATCGTTTGAATCAGACGATTGAATTTGAGGGATTAATTCTCGACGATATAAGACACCGTGTATATCTTAACGATCAAGAAATTGAAATGACCAATCGAGAATACGAACTACTCAAATTTCTGATGACCAATAAAGGGATTGCATATTCCAGAGATGAACTATTGAATCATGTTTGGGGTTACGAATATGTCGGTGAAACCAGAACGGTAGACGTTCACATTCGTCAGCTTCGCAAAAAAATAGAAAAGGACGATGCGAATCCTGAAATGATTGAAACCGTACGGGGAAGAGGTTATCGGTTCAAGGAGGCGTAGAATTCACTCAGAACATCATGTGATTGTTATTCTAGTGATCCGCGCTCAAGAAGGATAAGATATGTTAAGAAAGATTCAACTGCTGTTATTCTTCATTGTTGTGACTTCTGTTGTTACCACCGGTTTAGTTGCAGCGTATTTTATGAATGCATATTCCAACGAAATGAATCGCAATCTACTCATATCTGCGAACAAACTTTTCGATATGGAATTGGAAGATGGTAAAGACTTTGAAGAGGCAACAAAAACTTGTCAAAGAGTTTTTTCCGAATCCGGTCGAGCTGTTCGCATGACGATTGTTGCACTCGATGGAACGGTCATATATGACAGCAACGAAGACTTTTTTCAGATGGATAATCATGCCGATCGAGAAGAAATAGCTCAAGCAATAAAGAGCAGGGGTAGTGCTTTTAAAATTCGCTTCAGTAATACCTTGGGCGTGCAAACGTTGTATTTGGCCCGATATCATGAAACAGAGAATCTGGTTGTACGAACGTCCATTCCGATGCTGGCTTATAAAGACCGAATGGTGCAGATGCGAGGGTCGCTGTTTGCGATTATGCTTACGGCGTTGATTTTATACAGTTATCTGGGCTATCATTTTGCACGCAAATGGACGCGCCCTCTCATTGAACTCAAAAATTCTACCGAGATGTACAAACGCTCAAATTACTTCCCGCGCATTCAGAATTTGTCGGACGATGAGGTTGGAATATTAACTGCTGCTTTTAACAATATGGCAGATGATATAGAGACAAAACTTCGAGATCTTGAGGCTCAAAATCGCAAACTGGCTCAGTTGGAAGAAATGCGAGCTGAATTCGTTGCAAATGTTAGTCATGAACTGAAGACGCCGCTTACTTCTATACGGGGTTTCATTGATACATTAAGAAATACAAAGATTGATGATATGGCCGTCGCGGAACGATTTCTTGAAATCATCGATATTGAGGCGGAAAGACTTCATCAATTAATTAATGACATTCTGCAACTGTCTGAGATTGAGACGACCGGGAAAGGTGATGAAGAAACTACGGTATTTAATCTGGAGATTCTGGTTGAAGATGTTGTTTCAGAACTAAAGGATACTGCATCGCATAAAAATACGAGCATTATGGTTGAAACTCCCGAGAATTTGCCGGTTTTAGCTGATCCGTATCGCATTCGACAAATATTGGTTAATTTGCTCGACAATGCTATCAAGTACGGAAAAGAAGACGGGCAGGTAAGAGTTCTGTTAAAAAGAGAGCCGGATCGGTTTGTTTCCATTGAAGTCACGGATGACGGAGACGGCATTGGAACAGAACACCTGGAACGTGTTTTTGAACGTTTTTATCGAGTGGACAAAAGCCGTTCCCGAGAAGTGGGCGGAACGGGGCTGGGGCTCTCGATCGTGAAGCATATTGCTCAATTGTATGAAGGCTCGGTCAGCGTTAAAAGCCGGCAAGGTGCCGGGGCGACTTTTACCGTTCATCTCAAAATTGCTGAGGATTTGGTATAATACTTAAAAAGTAGAGTCGGAGGATTGAGCCGTGGCGTATTACTGGCCGGATTTTGTCGAGGAATGCAAGCATTGTCAGTCTTGTGAACTTTCAAAGACAAGGAAGAATGTCGTCGTTTTTCGTGGTTCGGTTGAAGCGCCGCTCATGATCGTCGGCGAGGGACCCGGAGCCAGCGAGGATGAACAGGGCCTCCCATTTGTCGGGCAAGCCGGAAGATTATTGAATTTGCTGTTTGAGGGATATGGTTTTACTTCTGATGATTATCACATATGTAATATAGTCAAATGCCGGCCACCCGAGAATCGTGTCCCGACGCCTTCCGAAGCTAAATCCTGCATGCCGCTACTTGCAAAACAAGTGCGTTTTGTTAAGCCAAAGGTGATTGTACTTATGGGCAAGACGGCATACAAATACTTCACCGGTTCTGATGAAGCCATTGGCAAAGTTAGGGGCCAATTTTTCGAAAAGAATAATTATCTTATTTTCCCGACGTTTCATCCCGCGTTTATATTGCGCAACAATAATCATCGTATGACGCTGTGGCAAGATATCGGGCACGTACGAGAAAAAATGGAGGCGCTTAATCTGATTCCCTCGCTTTCGGAAAAGCCTGAAATGCCTGAGGGAAGAGGCTGATAAAGAGTCTTCTCTTAACAATGAGAGATTTTTTGAGGCACCATGTTCATATCTGTTCGCCAGTGATATAATTATTTTCATCATGTAATCATTACAAACGGAGGTGCCACATGAAAGTCCTTATTGTCGGCGGTGTTGCCGGAGGTGCCAGTACAGCTGCTCGTCTCAGAAGAATGTCTGAAAAAGACGAAATTATCATATTCGAAAAAAGCGGATTCATATCATATGCTAATTGCGGTTTACCGTATTATTTGGGAGGAACGATTACCAAGCGTGACAAGCTGGTAGTTACAAAGCCTGAACTTTTTCGCGATCGATTTAATATTGATGTTCGCGTTAGAAGTGAGGTTATTTCTATTGATCGAGAAAATAAGCGTATCCAAGTCAAGAATTTGCAGGAACAGGCTACGTATTATGAATCTTACGATAAACTCGTTCTATCTCCCGGCGCAATGCCGAGAAAGCTGAATGTTGAGGGAGAAGACTTAGAAGGAATATTCAATCTTCGAAATCTTGAGGATACGATTGAAATTGACGACTACATCGTTGATAAGGACCCCGCAAGAGCGGTGGTTGTTGGTGGCGGTTTTATTGGAGTTGAGATGGCCGAGAACCTGAAAGATCGTGGACTTCAAGTCAGTATCGTTGAGTTTGCGCCTCAAGTGCTTAGCTTTCTTGATTCGGAAATAGTAATTGACGTCCACAAGGCAATCACGGATGAAGGCATAGGATTGAATCTTGGTGTTGGTGTAGCGTCATTTTCTCGGCAAGCCGATTTCTCGCCCATTGATGTGCACTTGACAGATGGGCGGTCAATCGAGGCTGAGATTGTAATTGTTGCGGCAGGAGTTGTCCCGGACAATCGACTTGCAGATGCGTGTGGTCTTGAATCGGGTATTGGCAACAGTATCGGCGTGGATGACGTGTTTACCACTTCAGATCCGAATATTTTCGCGGTCGGTGATGCGATTTCTGTGAAGCAGATGCAATCAGAGACAGAAGTTCTGGTTCCTCTGGCAGGACCTGCGAACCGCCAGGGAAGACAAGTTGCTACCTTGTTGAGCGGAAATACCCTCATTAATGAGTCCTCTGCTCGAATTGTTCAGGGCAGCAGTGTCGTCAAGGTTTTTGATTTAACTGCCGCCTCTACAGGACTTAATGAGAGACAGCTTAAGAAAATGGGCACCAAGTACTTAAAGACTTATATTTTCCCTGCAAGTCATGCAACATATTATCCGAATGCGACAAACATGACAATGAAGATGTTATTCGGTGAGGATGGCCGAATTTTCGGTGTTCAGGCCGTAGGCTATGATGGAGTAGAAAAACGTGTAGACGTCGCTGCCACAGCCATGCGCTTGGGCGCAACGGTATACGATCTTCAAAACTTGGAGCTTTGTTATGCGCCGCCTTATTCTTCGGCCAAAGACCCGGTTAACATGCTCGGATTTACGGCAGCGAATATACTCAAAGGTGATGTGAAGGTTTTCTATCCGGAAGAAGTGGATGCGTTGATTGAAAACGGTGCCTATTTTTTGGATACGCGAACGACGATTGAAACGGATTTAGGCATGATTGACGGCGCTACGTGTATTCCGGTGGATGAACTCAGAGGTGCAATCGACCGACTGCCCAAGGATCGGCCGATATATGTGTATTGTCAGGTTGGTCTGCGCGGTTATATTGCGTCGCGAATGCTCTCTCAGAATGGTTTTGACGTTTATAATCTGTCCGGAGGATATCGACTGTATAACAATATGCTGACTGCAGGGTTAACGTCTATGAATTCGGGAGAGACAATCCGTGAATTGCCGATATCGAATACAACGTCTTCTGAAGTTCAATCTGAAGCAACAGATTCGGCCGAGACTGTCACGCAAGTGGATGCAACCGGCTTATCTTGTCCCGGTCCGATTATGAAGACGGCCGGTGCTATAAACGCGGGTTCTGTCGGAGACGTTTTCGAAATTTCATCGACGGATCCTGCATTTGGTACGGATGTTTATGCCTGGGCCGGAAGAACAGGAAACACAGTTCTCGGAGTTACGAAAGAGAAGGGCATAATTTGTGTCAAAATTAAAAAAGGCACGCATGACGCAGCTGAAAACGAGACATTAAAGGCGGCAAATCCCACTGAAGATCATGATAAGACCATCGTTGTTTTCAGTGGAGATCTGGATAAAGCGATTGCATCTTTTATCATCGCAAACGGGGCGGCCGCAATGGGCAGAAAGGTCACAATGTTTTTCACTTTCTGGGGTCTTAATGTCTTAAGACGACCCGAAAAGGTATCCGTTGCAAAAAGCTTTATAGAAAAAATGTTTGGCCGGATGATGCCGAGAGGCACGAAAAAACTTGGCATCTCGAAAATGAACATGGCGGGCATGGGCTCGATCATGATTCGCTCGGTCATGAAAAAGAAAAACATTCAATCGCTTGAGCAACTTATTGATATGGCCAGACAGTCGAACATTCGACTTTTGGCATGTCAAATGTCGATGGATGTAATGGGGATTAAGCAAGAAGAACTGATTGACGGTGTGGAGCTGGCAGGTGTCGCGACATATCTTGCCGAAGCAGAAACATCGGATACTAACTTGTTTATTTAGCTCTTGATATGAAACGAAGCATTTGATATACTTTTTCTCGTCGGCTGAAGATGACTTTTGGCCGACGTACATTGCCGAATTGTGTAAGGGTAGCACGACTGCCTCTGGAGCAGTTTGTCTGGGTTCAAATCCTAGTTCGGCAGCCATCTGTTCCGTTTTCGGACAAAGAAAAGCAGTCTGTTGGTTGACAGGCTGCTTTTTCATACGATTTCAAAATGAAAATCATTCGTTGACTTTCGTCCTATAGGCTGATACGATTTTCATATACTTGCAAATTTTATAGGAGTATTGGACATGATTAATCTGGAGCGTCGTAAGCGGATATTAGATATTCTTGAAAAAGGTACGGATGTGCCGACACAAGAACTGATCGATCGACTCGGTGTCACTGGGGCGACTATTCGTAGCGATCTTCGCGAGATGCAGCGTGAAGGCGCAATTGTTAGATATCACGGCGGTGCGCGTCTCGCAGAGCTCAATCGATCCTCTGCTCCAAACGAAAATTATATGAGAAGAAGCGTGATGATGGTTGCGGAGAAGAGTGCCATTGGCAAAGCGGCGTCCGCATTTGTCTCTGACGGACAAACGATCTTTATTGATGCGAGTTCTACTGCTTTTCATATGATTGAGCACATCCGTCATTTGGATAATCTCACGGTGGTCACCAATGGAATACATACTGCGATGGAAGTTCAGCGAATCGGAAAATTCAGGACGGTAATCATCGGCGGTGTTTTGCGACCGCATTCCGGAGCGATTGAAGGGTTGTTATGTGAAGAAATGCTGCGAAGAATCAGCGCGGATGCTTACTTTGTATCAGGCAACGGTTTTTCTGCAGAGTCAGGTTTGACCGGTCACAATTTTTACGAACTAGAGCTGAAAAAGCGATGCGCTGAGAAATGTAAACGTGTTGTTGTGATGGTAGATTCAGGAAAACTCAATTCTGATTCGACCTCGACTTTCATCGCGCCGGAAGAAATACATATTCTCATCACGGACTCTGGAATTGACGAGGCGACGGCTCGAAAAATAAAATCAGTAGGCATACAGTTGGTAATCGCCCCGACAGTTGTATAGATATTTATTAATTCCTTAGCGCGCGGCGTATACGGAGACAATTTCCTTCTCGTCGGATGATTCAAGAGAAATATCTTCGTTAAAAAGTCTTTGCTTGAATTTTTTCGGTGTCATATTGCGATAACGTTTAAATTGAGTGATAAAATAACTCGCGTTTGTAAATCCGGTTTCATATGCAATTTGACTGATACTTTTTCCGGTGCTGATTAGGCGTTTTTCAGCTTCGGTAACACGAACGTAAGTGAGGTATTCTGAAAAAGACCGTCCCACGGAAGCTTTGAAAAATCTGGAAAAGTAACTGTAACTCATGTTGCATAACTTGGCCATCTTGTCGGCACTGACCGTATGCATGTAGTGCTGATCAATATATTCAAGAACTTTTTCGAGCCGCTCGATGTCTTCGTTTCGAACGCTGTCTTTAATTTCCATCTCTAAGCCTTGAGCGCGCCATTTTCTTAAAAACCATAAGAAGATTCGGCAAATGTCGGATCGAACGGCTAATTCATATCCGTAGTCTTTTTGGGAGTATTCATTTTGAACGTTGTGAATCAGACTTGGAATAAAGGTGGTTTCAAGCTCGGCCTTTTTGACAACACGTTGTGGCGAAGAGGAAGAGATAATAAATGGCATAATGAACCGAGCCTCGAAAGAAGTTCGAATAGACGAAAAAAGCAGGAAAGGATCAAATTGCAGACAAATAAACTTGGATTCTGCTTTTCGGTAAAATGAATGTGGTTCGTTGGCATTCACGATGAGTAAATCACCACCGTTGAGAATAAAGTCTCGGCCACTGACAGTGGCAACAAAGGTACCTTCAATAACATAAATGAGCTCAATGTATTCGTGATAGTGTGCAGGGATTTCAGATGGTAATCCGGAGCGCTCATGATAATGGGCACAAAAAGACACGGCATCGGTATTAAAGGATTTGCGAATATCTTCGTACTGCGCCTTTGCGATAGAAGCGGCATGAGATAAAGTTATGGACATAAAGACCTCCGATGTCAAAAACAGAGTATTTAATGTCCAAATTATAACGAAAAATTAGCGAGAAATCCAATCAAATAAACAAAATATTGATATTATGGTAGAAAATGTCCGGGATCATCACGAGTAATTGAAATCTTCGTAGTCGCATAAAGTGTCAAGTTCGACTGAAGTTGCCTCATTCAGAGTCTTTATGATTGAGGCGGGATCAGTGTCTAATGCATAACAAATGTACATAAATTTCTTCAAGGTCAGATTCCCGTTGCCGTTTTCGATTGTGCAATAATATGAATGATTTGTGTTGGCTAATTCAGAAAGTTGGTGTTGAGATAAATTTCTCTTCGCTCGCGTCTCTCGGAAAATCACACCAAGTTGCTTGGATAGAATTGAACTGAGTTGGTTTTCGTCGTAAATTCTGTATTTGAACAGAGTCATACACGCCACCCTTTCAGGACTGAAAGTCCTATGTTGTCCGGCAAAAAACAAATTGGTTTGACATTTATTATATAGCACACAGGACTATCGTCAATCGCATATATACAAAATAATGCAATAATATTGACAGAAACCATAATTTTTATAGTTGAATCTTAAAATTATAAACATCGAGTCATAATTAAGAGGTCTTAGTCATTCCTTTTTCGCTTTTAATTTACCGAAAATGAATCCTGGCGTATAATGTGCATTGAACTTTATTCTTTCGAAGCATTGAAAGCTTCGTTTTTCTACCTCGCGCATAGAAGGAGACTAAGAATTATGACAATGCTAAGGTTGCCCCATTGGTTGGCGACGGGAATGGTGTTTCAACAAGGAACGCCGCTTAGAATTTCGGGTCAGACAGATCCGTATTCTCTTGTAACCTTGGAAGTCGTCAAGGATCCGACAGACGGTCGTCATGTATCTAAGCTGGATACGGATTATGGAGTCATTCTCAGTCTTGAAACGAGGACAAAGGACAGCGGCGATTTTACTTTTGAGTTGCCTTCGTATCGTGCCTCAAGTGATGCGTATACGATTATTATTCATGCGTCCGTTGCGTCTGTGACCATAAAGGATTTGCGTTGCGGTGATGTCTGGCTGACCATGGGTTCGGATCCGCTTTGCGCGCCCATAAGCAAGACGGGTTCTCCGAGAACCCCGCTTAAGGATGCGCCGATGAAGCTGGTTCGTTTCTTCCAACCGCCGGTATTTGCACGAAATCAAAATTGTCTTTGCGACCATCATCAATTAAAATCCTGGATTCACGTCAGAGATCCGCAACGGCTTGCCGGTGTTTCCGGAGCGGCATTTTCTATGGCATACCATCTGGCAGACCAACTTCACTATCCGATAGGTGTCATTGACCTGACAGCCAAGGACGTTCCGACTTATGCCTGGCTGAGTCGTGATAGTGTTGAATCTTCCGAAGGATTCATGGAGGTACTTAAATCGTCGAACCTATACTATTCTCAAGAGGAGTTCCGATTATTTCAGGATCAACGATTGAATGCCGATGCGAATAAAGATGAGATTAAAGAGTCGATTTGCACAAAAAGTGTGAAGACAGATAGTGATGCCGACGTGCATTCCGAGCCGACGCTTGAGGATGTGGACCTGAATCACGAAAAAGTGCTGAGCGACCAAGAGGATAATTCGATCCGGACGGATGAATTGAATTCAATTACTGTATCAGACCAATCGGCCAATCCTCCCCAAAATCTTTCGTCCGGCTTAAAAGTCTTAAGTGAAGCCATGGATACACTTAAGACCGGTGAGGTCAAGATTAGCAAATACCCGGACTTCCTCGATAAAGTACCGGATTCGCAATTGCTTTTCGGAAGTTATGAGCTTTTTATGTGCATGCTTCGTGACGTTAACATCAGAGGAATTGTATTGGCTCCTGATGCCAAAGATATTGCGCTAAAAGGTAATTATTCCAATCTCCTAACCCTATTACTTAAAGATCTTTCCACTGTTTTCGGGCCAAGGAAAATCATGGACAAACAGATGGTGCCGTCTCTGATTATGGTCGCCGTGTCTCCGGACAAAATTGATCCGGATCATCCAATGTCATATTTGGAATTCAATGAGGAGTTGTCGGTTATTAGAAGAAAAATTCCGATGCCGATTGGTATCTTGAGTAATCATGATATGTTGCTACCCGAGAAATCAGCCAATTTCAGAGTCGGCAAAAGGCTTGCAAGCATTGCGCTTGGACTACATTTTACGCCCAAGATGCCGACGTCTTGCCCGGAGTGTACCGGCGTTGAGATCGTCGCCAACAAGATTATGTTGACGTTCGACAACACAATGGATGGTTTGAAACTTGGCGAAAATGAATCCGTGCTTCGAAGTTTTTCGATTTGCGGAGAAGATCGCGTCTATATGCCGGCCCAAGCAAAACTGTTGCACGGAATTCGCGCAATGGTTTGGAACGAGGCAATCAAAGAACCGTACGGTGTGATGTATGCATATATGCCTGTCCCGCACCTGGCAAATTTCAAAAATCGAAGCGGCTTACCTGTATTACCCTTTCGTTTTGACAGAGAGCCATGTACCTATCACCCTGATTTGAGTTTTGTGTCTTGTGACCGACTTGAGTTCATCGGAAAGAAATCCTGGGATACCCCGTTTGAAATGCTCCCGGTTTTTCATACCTTAAAAGGAAAATGCTTGCTGACATTAGATTCGCTCAACAAGACAGAGGGCGCTTCATCGGTTAAAATCAATTATGAGACAGAAAACAGTCTGGTCGCCTTTGGTCCGGTCTTATCATATGTCAGTCTGTTTGCTCCTTATGATTTGAGGGCTTACCGACGAATAAAGATCGATGTCTTTAACCCGGACCAGTCCGAAAAGTCTTTGCGCATTGATGGCTTTCTGGGGAACGCACCCATTGAAAAGAGCCTCAAATGGCAGACCCTCTCACTTGAGCGTCAGAGCGAGGACTCAATGGTTTTCAGCGAGTTAACGTTTGAGTTTTTTGACTTACAAAAATCCGGCATCTTATTCGTTGACAATATACGGTTTGAATAGTCTTCACATCGCTTCAGCCCATGACAAATTATGGAGGATACAACATTGTTTGAAGAGTTGCTGCCCGCAGTAGAAAAAGGTATTCTTGAGGCCGTCGGATCTATTCCTGTCGTTTTTGAAGGGATTGAGCATTGTTTTGAAAAAAGCACACCGGTGCCGTCGGCGAGCATGCATAGTTCTCATGAACTGCTCTATTTGAGAAGTGGCAAGGCCAAGTTAACCATCGACGGAAAAGGTGTAGAACTCGATAAGGGATCCACAATGATTATTCGACCGAACGTCAAACATACGATTGATGTTTTAACGAAGCGTGTTGACATGGTGGTTCTGTATTTCGGATTTTCCCAAGATTTAGGGCAGGCCCAGGAGGCGTTAAAATATAGTTCCGAAAACGCGCGGCTTGAACCGTCGGCCCGGAAGACCGGCCCGACATCGCATGCAGCCATTTACGGTGTATCCAGTAAACCAATCGAGATTTTTTTGGATTTTGCCAAAGGCCATCGCAGTGATGACCCGTCTTTTGCTTCATATTTGATGGTCTCGGGCCGCGGTCGTCAACAAATCGGAGAACTGGTCGAGCGAATCATGAAAGAGAGTGTACGTGACGATTTTGCAAAGGCATTAATGATGCAATTTATGACTATGGAATTGTTAGTCACGCTTTCAAGAGCCTTGAGAGACGAATGGGAGGAATCACTTCGCGTCCGTCACGGAAAGGCAAGAGAGCTCGTTATTATAGCAAGAGATTATTTAGCCCAAAATCATGACCGTGGAATTTCGGTTGCCGACGCAGCGGCTTACGTGTTTTTGAGTCAGGGCTACTTTACTCGAGCTTTTCGCGACGAATTTGGCATGAGTCCGATGGCGTTTTTGATGCAGGTACGGGTGAATGCGGCATGCGCGTTGTTGGCACAGAGAGAAATTAAGGTCAGTGGTATTGCGACGCAAGTTGGATTTTCGAGTCCGCAGAGGTTTAACGTTGCTTTTAGAAAACAGATGGGCATGACACCGATGCAATATCGAAAACAAGTTCTAAAGGACGATAAATAGACATGTATTAACGGTTTGTCTGGCAGATGGAGGTAATATCGAGTGAGCGATTTGCAATCACCCAATAACGAAAAAACGGAAATGGACCTTCCGGCGATTGAAAAAGCTGTCCGCGACATATTAATTGCGATCGGGGAGAACCCGGACAGAGAAGGTCTGTTGGAGACGCCCTCTCGGGTTGCTCGAATGTATGCTGAAGTTTTTGCCGGTATAGCACGCGATATTTCGAAGGATATCAAAGTCTTTCACGAGAGTGATACCGACGAGATGATCATGATCGGAGATATTCCGTTCTATTCGATGTGTGAACATCATCTTCTTCCTTTTCACGGGAAGGCTCATGTGGTCTATATTCCCGGCAATGGAAAGATACTCGGCCTTTCAAAAGTAGCCCGTGTCGTGGATACACTCTCCAGAAAGCCGCAGCTGCAAGAACGATTAACGACTGAGATAGCAGATACAATCCTTGATGCAGTGGAAGCGAAAGCTGTGTGTGTCGTGATTGAGGCAGAACATCTCTGTATGACCATGCGTGGCATTCGAAAGCCGGGATCAATGACTGTGACATCAGCTATGCGGGGATTGTGTCGTTCCGATGCGCGAACTCGTTCTGAAGCGTTGTCATTGATCAATAAAAACAGATGAGACGTGATGTACAAATGATGAAGTCAACCGGTTTTTCTTGCAGCTCACATGTTTTTCCTATCGGCCATCGCACATGGGTGATGGGAATATTAAATGTGACGCCGGATTCGTTTTCTGACGGCGGTTGTTTTGAGGGCGAAAGTGCTGCTTTGGCTCATGCTAATCGTATGTGTATTGAGGGTGCGTCAGTTATTGATGTTGGCGGCGAATCCACCCGTCCGGGTTTTTCTGAAGTGGACGTAGATCTCGAAATATCAAGGGTAACGCCTGTCATCTCGGCGCTCAAATCGTCAATTCAAGTGCCGATCTCCATCGATACGTATAAGGGACAAGTCGCAGAGGCTGCGATCCTGGCAGGTGCATCGATTATCAACGATGTGACGGGCTTGCATAACGATGCTTCGATTGCGAGAATTGCCGCGACTTATCATTCCGGACTGATTCTTATGTATAACGCCAGATTAGATCAACGCTTTGCGGGGAGTGATAATCTTATCGATACAGCTAAGGCATATTTATCCGAGAGCATTGAAATGGCACTGAGATCCGGTGTTCAAGACGGACAGATAATGATTGACCCGGGAATCGGCTTTGGACTCAATACGGACCAATCATTAACTATGATTCGATTTCTTTCTGAGTTCAGGAAATTAGGATATCCCATACTTATCGGCCCCTCTCGCAAGCGTTTTATTGGCGATATTCTTGGTCTTCCTATCGAAAAGCGAGATCTTGGGACGATCGCATCTTGTGCAGTTGCATCTGCTAATGGCGCGGACTTTGTTCGTGTGCATTCGGTCGGGCAGACCGTAGAGGCACTCGCTGTTGTCGATGCCATAGTACGCCATGAAGGAGAGTCTTAATGGATAATATGACGGATAAATTCTCGAATCGTATCTTGCTGGAAGCTATGGAATTTTGGGGATACACCGGGTGTCTCGATTCTGAAAAGCGCAGCGGACAGAAATTCATCGTGGATATCGTTCTGTTTTTCTCAGATCTTCCGGCGACTCTGACGGACGAATTGTCGGATACCGTCCATTACGGCGAGGTATTTGATTTGGTGAAGTCAAGAGTGGAGTCGAGTCCTGTATCGCTTATTGAGCGTCTGGCACAAATGGTCGTCGATGACATATTTGCTGTTTTCCAAAGAGTTAGTGCCATAGATATCAGTATCAGAAAACCCGATGCGCCGGTCTCCGGGAAGTTTCAGTCGATGGGTGTTCGTCTGGTCAGACATAGACAGGATGATTTCCTAAAGCACGATGTATATTTAAGCTTGGGTAGCAATATCGGCAACAGGATAGATCATTTGCGAAATGCGATTACGATGATAAAGGACAACCCCGCTATAGATTTTGTCAGAGTGTCTTCAGTCTATGAAACGCGGCCGGTTGACTATTTACAGCAACCCGATTTTTTGAATATTGCATGTCATATTCACACTCGTTTATCGCCTGATGAACTGCTCCGCTTTACTCAAAGTATTGAGCTGGAATTAGGTCGGGTACGGACGGTTCAAAAAGGTCCACGCACAATCGACATAGATATAATTATGTTTGGCGATGTCCGGATACATTCCGAACGTTTGGTATTGCCACATCCGCGAATGTCTGAACGGGCGTTTGTGATTGTTCCGTTGAGACAAATTGCCCCTTCAATTGACCTTCCTGAACTAGATGCGGATGGTGTGGAATACTTCGGAGAAATATAACCGATTCGAGATGTATATGCGTTATCACTTGAACCGTATCAAAAATAGTCTATAATAAGAACGTGTTTTAGAGCATTAAGGAGGCATAGATGAGTCAAGATATCCAACCGTCCGGCAGCAAACAAAATGTAGGCGAATCGAATAGTCGGGGAAATCAGAATCGATCGGGAAATAGGAATCATTATAAGAACAATCGCAGACGTCGCCCGTCGAATAATCAATACCCCAGGCCTCAAGGAACTTCCGAGGACCATTCTCCGGATAAGGAAGCTGTGCACACGGATGTTCAGAGTAACAATCGTAATGACTCGCCAAGGCCCAAAAATCCGAACACTAACGGAAACGGCGCACCGTATTCGCAGAATAACCGCAACAGAAGACCCAATCGTCCGAACCAGGACATTAATGATAATCGGCAGGATCGAAGACCTCGCGATTCACAGGACACAACGATACCGCCGGATTCGCAACGCCGCGATGGAGCCAGGTCGCGATCCAACCAAGATCATCGTCCTAAGGAGCGTCGTCACGACGGATACGAGTCAAGAACGCGCAATAAAGAATTTCGTCCGGTTGAGACTTATGAAGATGTTCGCAAAGAGAATGAGCGGCTGGAAAAAGAGATTTGGATTGAGATTGCGGGCATACACTTGACCAAATTGGACTAATACAAGATGTCCGATCAGTTATCGTCACTCTATTCCGCTGAGGGAGATCGCGCCTTCTCTGAAATGCCTTTATGGCAGGAGGAGAAGGTCGCTTTGCATATGCCCGGGCACGTTTCGAATAACTTTTTCTCTGATGATGACTGTAAATATCTTATTGGAATCGACACCACCGAGTTATCGCTCAGTGATAATCTTCATGATCCAAAGAGCACGGTTCTTGAAATACAGCAATGGATTCAGAGTTTGTATGGATCCGGTTTGTCCCGGATTTTGACGACGGGATCAACTACCGGCATTCAGGTGATGCTCTCGGCATCTCTTTCTGAGAGATCGCATCTCTTACTTGACCGAAGATGTCATATGTCTGCCGCGTACGCTGTAAGTCTCATCGGTTGCCGGTATAGTTTTATACAAGATATTCATTTTTCCAATGAGACAAAATCGACGCAAATAAGACCGGAGGATATTCCGATATGCGACGATACGGTCATTGAACGCGACGTATTGGATTTGCCGAAACAGATCGAAAAATGCTTGGACTACTATAAAGATATTTCGGATGTGCTTATTACTTCTCCGGACTATTTCGGAAGGTGCGAGCCTATAAGACAAATTGCGGAAGTTGTGCATCGTTTCGGATGCCGCTTGCTTGTGGATGAGGCACATGGTGCACATTTTGTTTTCGGAGACTCCGAGTTCCCTGAGCCGGCAATAAGATGTGGTGCAGATATGGTTGTCCAAAGCGCGCACAAGACTCTGCCGGCACTGACGATGGCTTCTTTACTTCATGTCTCTGAGGAGGCTATAAAAACGGATCGCGTAAATCCAAGACGCCTAAATACGATGCTTCGGATATATGAAACATCGAGTCCTTCATTCATCATAGCGGCTTCGCTTCAGATGGCGCTGAAGCGAATGGATTATCACGGCAGGGAGCAGTTCGCATTATCCGCAAAACGGATTCGCGATTTCCGAGATCGCTTGGCAACCTTGCCGGGTGTCGATATCATGCCCGACACACAAGGAAAACTGGGTGATCCGATGCGTGTCTGTGTAAGCTTTTCAAAAGCCGGAATCAATGCATCCGAAGTAGCCCTTGAACTGGAGCGAAAAGGTTTTGTCGTTGAGATGCACAGCCCGATATATTTATTGATGCTATTCAATATTTTCAGAACCGAGGAGGAACTGAATCGCCTCTTTTCCGAAATAAAAGGAATAGTCCTTCGATTTCAAGAAGCGGAAAACTTGAACCCCGATGATTTTTCTCGAGCGGAGGACATTATTAGTTCTTTTTACGCAAGACCTCTTGAACGGGCAATGCACATTCGTGAAGCCGTTTTTTCGGACATCAAGACGAAAACATGTGTTTTAGAGGATTCAGTCGGCCGGGTTTCAGCGGCTATGATCTTGCTTTATCCACCCGGCATCCCATTCATTTGGCCGGGAGAAATTCTGTCAAAAAAGACGGTCGGTCAAATGCTCTTTTTGATTGATCGGGGCTTCGCCTTTGACGGGATTGAAGATAACTGCATCCAAGTGCTGGACAATACAAAATCAAATGCTTAATATGTTTGAGCTGGCTATTAACAAGTGACGTGAGTGTAAGATATAATCAATATAGGTGGGTGAGTGATGAACAAGGAAAAAGGTACATTCATTTCTTTTGAAGGTATTGACGGGAGTGGTAAATCCACTCAGATCAAGCGGCTTTATAAGACTCTGGTGTCGCACAACTCTGACGTCATTCTCATTCGCGAACCAGGCGGTACAAAGATCGGAGAGCAAATTCGATCTGTTCTGCTTGAAAGAGAAAATGCGGGCATGACTCCGGTGACCGAATTATTGCTTTATGAAGCAGCTCGGGCACAAATTGTCTCCGAAGTCATCGTTCCGGCTTTGTCTGAGGGCAAGATTGTCATTTGTGATCGTTTTTTCGATTCGACATTAGCCTATCAGGGCTATGCAAGAGGTTTGAGCATAGAGTCTGTTGATTTCTTGAATCATTTATCCACCGGAGGTATCGAGCCGGATGTCACTTTCTTGTTGGATATTGATCCGTTACTGGCAGCGCAGAGGATGAGCAACCGACAGTCTTCTAATGATCGTCTCGAAGACGAAGGACAAACTTTCATGAAAAAGGTTCGTGACGGATATATAGATATGAGCCGAAAATATGATAGAATCTTCATAATAGATGCGAGTGCATCCGTTGACAGGGTTTCAGTTCAGATCGAACAAAAGGTTTGGGAGGTATTACGCAAATGAAACTCGTTTTTGCAATTGTACACGATGAGGATAGCCCGCGATTGATGGCCGAGCTTAACAAATCCGGTTTTCGTGTTACAAAACTAAATTCTTCCGGTGGATTCTTACGCTCGGGGAATACGACACTTATGATCGTTGTTGAAGACGAGCAACAGGAGCAAGTTATCGGATTAATCCGTAAGTACTCATCCAGCAGACAATCCGCAATCAATACGAATGTTACGCCCTCTGCAATGGGCGGTGCTTACATTCCGTATCCGGTTGAAGTTATGGTCGGCGGAGCGACAGTATTTGTGGTGAACGTCGAGCATTTTGAGAAAATGTAATGCGTTTGTTCTCTTCGTTAATCGGACAAAAACGTGCCAAGGAGCGCATTTATCATCTTCTCGATAATGATTTGGCCAGGACCTATCTTTTGACCGGACCCAAAGGTATCGGTAAGAGGTCAATGGCCATGCAGATGAGTCGAATGCTCTTATGTGATAATCCTTCATCTGAAGGCGCTTGCGGGGTGTGTGGTCCTTGCCATTATATTGAGCAAGGCACACATCCTGATTTTATTTGTCTTTATCCGGAGTCAGGCGATAAATCTGTGAAAGTCGCGACTGTAAGGAATCGAGTGATTTCTGATCTAAGAATGTATCCGCAAATATCCAAGCGCAAAGTATATCTTATCGATGGTGATGCGCTTGGTGAAGAAGGGCAGAATGCGCTGCTTAAGTCGCTTGAGGAACCGCCTGATTTTTCATACTTCATTCTGACGGTATCCGAGGCTGAGCGTCTGCAGAAAACGGTTCTCTCCAGAGCGGTCACTGTTCCGCTGAATCGATATACCGAGAACGAAGTGGTTGAAATATTGAAAGCATCTTTTGATATTAGTTCCTCAGATGCGGCACTATTTGCAAGATTGTCGAATGGTGTACCCGGGGTTGCGATTGAGATGTCTAAAAACAACGATCTTCTCGAGATGAAAGATGAGCTCGAGAATATTTTATTAAGGCTGGATCAGACCTCAGATTCGGAAATATTGACGAGTGACTTTTCATTTTTCGACGCGAACAAGAGTGATATTGATCAAGTATTGTCTCTTCTGATGTCATTTCTAGGTCAATTTCCTTCGTTGATGAATCCGGCTCATACCGAAGACTTGCAGAGCCCATACAAAACCGATATGATGAAGCGAATGATTAAAACTACCGGCTTGACGCCCGATCGGCTGATGCGAGCGTCGGAGTCTGTCGTTCTGGCGTCGAAAGCGCTGGCGTTGAATTGTAGTTTTGAACCGACAATAGCGAGAATGCTTATGACCTTGAAAAAGGAGTTTACAAATGCCCAAAGTAGTTAGTATACGTTTTCAGGAGGCCGGAAAATCTTATCATTTTGATCCCGGCAATCTGAAACTTCATCTCGGAGATGCGGTCATCGTCGAAACGGAGTCGGGACCGGATATCGGATATGTTTCAGAAGAGGTTTTCGACATCCCGGCAGAGCGTCTTGTAAAGCCGCTAAAACCAGTTGTTCGTCATGTTGACGCTCACGATTTGGCTGAGCATGAAGCAAAAAAGGTTCGAGAAAAAGAAGCTTTTGATATTTGCATGGAGAAAATTACTTCGCGTGAATTGGACATGAATCTTATAAACGCAGAGTATTCTTTTGACGGCAAGAAAGTCACATTCTTTTTTACGGCGGACGGACGCGTAGATTTTAGAGAGCTGGTTAAAGATTTAGCGGCAATTTTCAGAGTTCGAATCGAGCTTCGGCAAATTGGAGCGCGTGATCAGGCCAGAATGGTCGGTGGTCTGGGGCTATGTGGAAGAGAGCTTTGCTGTTGCACTTTTTTGGAAGGTTTTGTGCCGGTGTCCATTCGTATGGCTAAGGAACAGGGGCTATCAATGAATCCGACCAAAATATCGGGCGCCTGCGGACGATTGATGTGTTGCTTAAAATATGAGCAGGATGCTTATGAAGATGCGCATGCCCGACTTCCCAAGCAGGGTGATGTTGTCTCTACGGTTCAGGGAAATGGCGTCGTTGTTTCAGTTGATATCCTTAGGGAAAGAGTTGCGGTTCGTTTGGAGAGAGAAGATATCGCGGACTTAGAAATAATCCCGGCAGAGGAAGTGGAAGTTCTTATGCGAAAAGGCAAAAAGTTCGTCCCTAATGCTGAACATCGGCAAAAACAATCTTGTTCAGGAAATTGTTGTTTGAACAATATCGCAAAAGATGATGCACAGGATGAGGAATTCGATGAGAACTAACAAGTGATCTTTTCGCATATATTTTGACACAAATGGTTTACTAAGGTTGAACCATAGTGATAAAATCCTATCAAAGAATGGAGGTAGTTCATATGGCACACGTTATTTCCGATGCATGTATTTCTTGCGGAAGCTGTGAGGGTGAATGCCCGACAACTGCAATCAGCCAGGGAGACACACAGTACAATATTGATGCAGATCTTTGCATTGATTGCGGCGCTTGCGTATCGGTTTGCCCGACCGATGCAATTTCGGCAGGTTGATCAAGATCAGATTATCGCCTTGACGACCCTCCGAGACGTTGGTTTCGGAGGGTCTCTTGCATTCGTTCTTATTTATGGCTTTTCGCATAAAATATATAGAGAGTTACAGTGAAAAATTTATGGATGATCAATACAACCGGTTGACGGAATCAATCGAAGATTTAGGTCGGCAAGGCTTTAGGCTGATTCAGCGTCGCAATGGCTATCGATATGGAGAAGACACGGTATTGTTGTCACATTTTGCATCGTTACAGTTACCCGGGAATAAACGAATGGTTCGGGCTGTAGAATTGGGTGCAAACAATGGCGCGGCAAGTTTACTTTTGCTGGCGAGACGTCCGAATTTTAAAATCGTCGCGATCGAAAAACAGGATTGCGCCTTTGAACTGCTGGTTAGGAATATCAATCTTAACCACCAGTCCGACGTGATCGTTCCGGTACTCGGTGACATTCGTGATATCAAGAATTTATCTGAAGTCATTGCCGCCGAAAATGATCTGTGCTTTTGTAATCCTCCGTATTTTAGGGTGGGAAGCGGTCCGGTTCCGAATCGAGAAGATAATGAGGATCGATTGGAATCGCGTTTCGAAGTTCATGGGGTTCTCGAAGACTTTTTATCTGCGGCTTCTTATTCACTTCGCTTTGGGGGTATATTTGTGATGGTACATCGCGCCGGACGACTGGCAGAAGTCTGTGAACTAATGCGAAAGCAAAAAATTGAGCCTACGCAGATTCGATTTATTCATCCCGACGTCACCCGACCGGCAACAGCTTTTTTGATTTGCGGAAAAAAGTCGTCCGCTTCAGGCGGCTTTAAGGTATTACCGCCACTGATTTTGAGAGATACCGAAGGTCAAATTTGCCAAGAGTTGAATGATATTTACAATAGTGAGGGATAATATGCTGTACATTGTTGGAACGCCGATCGGCAACTTCGAAGATTTTTCGTTTCGGGCTAAAAGAATACTTGAAAGCGCCGATATTATCGCATGTGAAGATACTCGAGTAACGGGCTTATTACTCAGTGATTTTGGTATTAAAGCTCGATTAACGAGTTATCATGAGCACAATAAATTCGCGAAGGGTGCGTCTATCTGTGAAGGGCTGAAATCAGGTCAGACAGTGGCGCTCGTATCTGATGCAGGTATGCCTTGCATATCGGATCCGGGGTATGAACTGGTAAAAACATGCATAGAGGAAGGCATTGAGATCAGCGTCGTTCCCGGGCCGACGGCACTATCTTGCGCCATTGCTCTTTCCGGACTGCCTTCCGATCATTTTTATTTTGAGGGTTTTTTGCCTGCGGAGGGTTCGGAGAGAAAAAAGCGACTAGCGGCCCTTCAAGCTTTCAGTTGCATGATTATTCTTTATGAAGCGCCTCATAGATTGGAAAAAACGTTGCGTGAACTTTGCGAAAAAGGATTTTCGCAAAGGCAGGTAGCGGTTGCACGCGAAATAACAAAGAAGTATGAAGAGGTGAAAAGGGGTTCACTCGAATCAGTAGCGATTTATTATGAGACCCATAAGCCCAAGGGAGAATTCGTGATTATTATCGGTGAAGGAGACCCGATAAACGATTCGAAAAAAGGTCCGAACATTGAAGATCGCATCTTGGAATTGCATAGCGAAGGCTTACCAACCAAAGAAATATCTGCTATTTTATCTAAGGAATTTAATGAAAGTAAAAGAAACCTATACACACAAGTGCTAAAAGTGATAGAATTTAACAAAAAGTAGCGGAGTGATGAACTTGTTTGATGAAGACAATGACTCGATGCTCAGTCATCTGGAAATTATACTACCTGAAATCGTAAGTCAATCTGGTTTGCAAGAGTTGATTGATGAACTGGCGTTTTCGTACTTTATAATGGATTACGATGAGGAGAGAGTATTATTCTCCTCCGGAATGCAGGATGTCATCGGGAAAGTGGCTTCTCAGGATATGCTCATAGAAGCTTACGCGCAGTATTTTCCGGAAAAGGAGCGATCCCGGACATTGTCAGAATACATGAATGCGATGGCAATTCTTTCCAAAAAGAAACTTCCGGTGGTCAATTTCGAACATGCTATTTGTAAAAACTTTGAAGAGACGTTGTGGGTCAAGGTTCTCATCAAGAATGTTAATTTTGAGAAGAATAATTATGCTTTTGGCTTATTGATCGATAAGAGTAAATCCATGTCTGATCGCATTTTGTCTCAACTGATGTCCGATGGTATTTCTGCGTTCGTATATCATTATGATTCAATTACCGATATTTGTTACATTAATACGTATATGATGGAAGCATTGGACCTCAAGCGTCACTATATAGAACATGCATCTTCCGAAATTCTAAAGATTATTCATCCGGATGATCACGCCGTATTTGTAAAAAGTATGGAATCATTTTTGCAACGCAAGACGCCGCTTTTGTCCGGTGATTTTCGGTTTTTATCTCCGACGCGCGGAGAAATATGGGTTCATGCCTATGGGGCCTCTGATTTTGATTCTACCGGAACAACCCGTTATATTACGGGACTTCTTATTGATATTACCGACAAGATGAAAGCCGATTATCTTCAAAAAAATATTATTGAAGGTACATCCGCAATTGTATATACTGCCGACCTTAAGAGAAATGAACTCGTTTTTTCCGAAAATCTTCGACAGATTTTCCCTGATGCCGATCTCGAAATTCGTGGCGATCTTATGGCGATTTTGACCGGGTACGTTATCGCAGAAGACAGACATCGTTTTCGCGAACCGATCGAACAAGTTATAGAAGGACGAACAGATCGATACTCTGTTGAGTTTCGAGTCCAGCGCGCAGATGGAAAAAGAGTATGGCTTGCAAGTCGAGGTAAGGCTTTTTACGACTCAAGTATGCAGACCACCATGTTAGTCGGTACTATTTTTGATTTATCCAGCATGAACGAAGTGCGTGAACTGGTCGAAAAAACAAACTATCTTCATGAGATTAGCGGTTTGCCGACAAGAGGTCGATTGCTCTTAGATACCGAAAAGGTCATCCACGATCGCAATGTGTTGTCGGCGGCGGTCATTCTTTTTGACATAAAAGGATTCCATACCTACAACGACCGTTTCGGAAGAAATACCGGTGACGAAATATTGCTTTCCTTGAGTAAAATGCTGCAGGATCGCTTGCCGAGCGGCGCAGAACTTTATCACATCGGAATCGACACCTATGCAATGCTCTGGGCGCATGCTACTCGGGTCCAGATTGAAAGATTCATGGAGTTTATGCAAGAAGAGGCAATTCATCCGGTTGTTGTGGGTAAGGACGCTGTCTTTGTCTCGTTTTCGATGAGTGCGGCACTCTTCCCGTCTTCCGGAAATTCTGCGGATGAGTTACTTGTTAATGCGGAAATCACACTTCATAAAGTCAAGCAAGATAACAGAAAAAAGCACGCCATTTTCTGCCCGACCGATAAGCGCGAACTTAAAGAGCGTCTGGACTTTGAATTTCAGCTCTCAAGATCGATTCGGAACGGCAAGGATAGTTTCTACGTATTCTATCAACCGCTTGTTAATGCTACAACGGGAGAAGTTGATGGTGCAGAGGCCTTGTTACGATGGAAAACACCCGGAAACGATGAAGTTCGACCGGAGAAAGTCATAGCGGCGCTTGAGGCGACAGGACAGATGGATGCGATCGGGCGCTGGATTCTTGAGACGGCGATCAGCCAGTGTGGTCAATGGCTGGATGCCGGTGTCAAGAATGATTTTTTCGTTCATGTTAATGTCACAGCAGAAGATCTGGCTAAGCCCAATTATGCGGAATCGGTTCTGTCTCTATTGCAAAAATATTCTGTTAATGCCGGCAATATTATCTTGGAAATAACCGAAACCTCCTTGATGCGTAGCATAGCGACATGTCGCCAAAATCTCATACGCTTGCGAAAAGAAGGAATCAAAATTGCGTTGGATGATTTCGGTACGGGATATTCTTCGTTGAATTACTTGCGAGAATTGCCGATCGATGAGATAAAAATTGACCGGGCATTTATTGAAGACATACACAATGATCGTTTTAATCGATCCTTTATTTCGGCGATCGTTTTGCTGGCGCACAGTATTTCTAAAACTGTTTGCGTTGAAGGTGTCGAAGATAAGGATAAGGCTCAGTCGGTAAAAGCGCTCAATGCAGATTTACTTCAAGGTTACTATTTTGGAAGGCCGATGAGCCCAAAAGACTTCGAATCACGTTTTTTCAAGAAAAAATCGACCAAATCCTAAATCAGTTTGTCACTGCTTCCCTTTTTGATTATAATTATGTCTTAATCCAGAGCAACGTAAGGGAGCAATGAATATGTCTTCAAAAAAATTCTACATCACGACGCCGATTTATTATCCGTCCGGAAATCCGCATATTGGTCATTGTTACACTACTTTAGCTTGTGACGTGGTCTCTCGATACAAGAGAATGAAGGGCTTTGATGTCATGTTCTTGACCGGCACGGATGAGCACGGTCAAAAAATCGAAAAAAAAGCCCAGGAGATGGGCATCACTCCAAAGGCGTACGTTGATGAATATGTTGCGAACTTTCAGAAACTCTGGAATCGTATCGGCATAACATACGATCGATTTATTCGGACAACAGATGACTATCATGTTCAGAGTGTTCAGAACATTTTCGTTGCCCTTTATGAGAAGGGTTTTATATACAAAGGTGAGTATTCAGGAAAGTATTGCACGCCCTGTGAATCCTTTTGGACGGACAGTCAGTTGGTTGAAGGAAAATGTCCGGATTGTGGAAGAGATGTAAGTGATGCCAAAGAGGAGGCATATTTTTTCAAGCTTTCTGCATTTGCGGATCGACTCGAAGCGCTATTGTCTGATGAGGAACGCGGATTCCTTGAGCCGAAGAGTCGAGTCAACGAAATGATTAATAATTTCATTAAGCCCGGATTAGAGGACTTGTGTGTCTCGCGTACAAGCTTTACTTGGGGCGTTCCGGTTACTTTTGATCCCGGACACGTTGTGTATGTATGGATTGATGCTCTCTCAAACTACATTACCGCCTTGGGATATATGAATAATACGTATAACGATTTTGATCATTATTGGCCGGCAGATGTTCATGTCATGGCCAAAGAAATCGTTCGTTTTCACTCAATTATTTGGCCGGCGATGATGATGGCCCTGGATTTGCCTTTGCCCCAAAAAATATACGGTCACGGATGGATCACATTCAGTGGGGCAAAAATGGGTAAATCTACGGGTAACGTTATCGATCCGTTTATTTTGGCAGATCGATATGGTGTTGATGCGCTGAGGTATCATTTGCTTAGAGAAATGCCGTTTGGAGCTGATTGTCCATTTACGAATGAAATGATGCTGACACGTGTCAACAGCGATTTATCGAATGACTTAGGGAATTTGGTTTCGAGAACCGTTGCAATGGTCATCAAATATTTCGACGGCCAACTGCCGCCCGATCGCGAACCGAAGCCCATTGATGATGAGCTGACGAGTATGCTCTCGGCGCTGAGGCCTTTCGTAGAAAAAAATTACGAGTCGCTTCATATTTCTGCGGCGCTGGCCGAGATTTTCAAGGTTATTTCCAGAGCAAACAAGTACATCGACGAGACAGCGCCCTGGGTTCTGGCAAAAGATGACTCATCCAGAGTAAGATTAGCTACCGTCTTATACCGTTTGCTTGATGCCATTCGTATAGTCAGCGTACTATTGAATCCAGTGATGCCAAATACTATGCCTGAGGTCTGGCGACAAATCGGTGCAGATGAGTCCATGACGGAATGGAACAGAAGTGATGAAATGGATGTATTGTCGCGGTCTTGTCGTGTGAGTAAAGGGGATATTCTTTTCCCTCGTTTTGACATAGATAAAGAATTGGAAGAGCTATCGGCAATATTTTCGATCAATCAAACGACGAAACCTCAGCCTGAAAAAGAAGTATTATCAGAAAATGTTACAAAGCCATTCAAGCAATCCATTCAGTATGATGACTTTGCAAAGCTCGATATTCGAGTTGCCAGGGTCATCAGCTGCCAAAAAGTTCCTAAGGCAGACAAATTGTTGGATTTCATCCTGGATGACGGTCAAGGCCAACGTCGCGTTCTGTCAGGAATCGCAGAATATTACAATCCGGATGAGTTGGTTGGCAAAGACGTACTTCTATTGGCTAATCTCGAGCCCAAGAAAATCAGGGGAATCTTATCGCATGGCATGATACTATCTGCGGATACCAAAGACGGATATCGTTTGGCCGGAATATCTTCAGATTCAGAGCCGGGGGATGAGGTCTGCTGATGCTGTTTGATACACATGCGCACTTAACGGACTCGCGTTTTGATGACATAGATGAAGTATTAGATCGTGCATATGATGCGGGCGTTCGTTCTGTATTGTTGGCAACAGCAGATGTCGATGAATCTCTTCGCTCCGTTGCGCTTATCGGGAAGCATGCGTCTCACCGGTTGAATTTATACTGTTCCGTCGGTGTTCATCCCCATGAAGCTAAATCCTTCGATTTAGACTCCGAGCTTGCTTTGAGAAACCTTCTTGATGCTTCGGTGGAGAATCGAATCGTTGCGGTAGGAGAGATTGGACTGGATTATCACTACGACCTTTCTCCCAGAGAGACGCAACGCGATGTATTCAAAAGCCAGCTTGAAATCGCAGCAGATTATAAATTGCCTGTCATTATACATGAGCGCGAGGCGACAAAGGATACGCTTGATATACTTATAGATTTTTTTGGGGCTGGCGCCTCAGAAGACAGAGGTGTAATTCATTGTTTCTCCGGAAGTGTCGAGACAGCTCGAATTCTGGTTAAGATGGGATTTTGTATTGGCTTTGATGGACCCGTCACGTTTAAAAATAACCGTCATGCGCCCGAGATTATCGCTTCGGTTCCTATAGATAAAATACTTATCGAGACAGACAGCCCATATCTGACTCCGGTCCCTCATCGAGGAAAGCGTAATGAGCCGGCATATGTGAGGTATGTCTTGGAAAAAGTGGCAGAAATCAAGGGCCTTAGTCCGGATAAAATGGCTGATGTCACGTATAATAATGCATTGAGGCTTTTTAGAATTTCGCCTCAACTTCCTTTCAAAGAGCCTTAATAAAATTATTTCGATGATTTGAAAAAGTATTATTGACAAAGACACAGTCAATCAAGTATACTTCCAATTGCGCTTGAGAGCGCGGTCCAGTTGATGGAACGGGAGCATAGCTCAGCTGGGAGAGCATCTGCCTTACAAGCAGAGGGTCACAGGTTCGAGCCCTGTTGTTCCCACCATAAATGGCGCAGTAGTTCAGTTGGTTAGAATGCCAGCCTGTCACGCTGGAGGTCGAGGGTTCGAGCCCCTTCTGCGTCGCCACAATACCGGTCCGAAAGGACCGGCAATTGTTTGCCCAGATAGCTCAGTCGGTAGAGCAGTGGACTGAAAATCCTCGTGTCGTTGGTTCGATTCCGACTCTGGGCACCATGACCCACCCTGAACGGGTGGGTTTTTGTTTGTGGATTTTTTCTTTGAAACATTTTGCGTATGTGCAAAACGATATGTTGTTGCCGAAGAAATATTCAGGCGGAATCAGTTGTAGTATATATATGACATTTATAAGATAAACAAACATTTTGTCACTTCAATTCCTAGAATTTTTCGCGATATGATGTTATATTAACAAGGTTACGAATAATTGTAGTTAATACTTGGAGGTCAAGGATGAGAAATAGCCATACGATGAATAAGGATTCCGTTCTTAAGGAACTGGATACCAATATTGATAAAGGTCTGTCACCGCAAGAAGCACAACGACGATTGATGACTTATGGATTGAACCAACTCGGCGAAGACGAAAAAGTGCCGCTTTGGAAGCGTTTCTTGCTGCAGTTTGCAGATCCTATGGTTCTGATATTGATTGCAGCAGCCGTTTTATCGGCTTTTATGGCGCTCAGGGAAGGCGGTCTTGAGGGTTGGATTGATGTATTAGTCATCATGGCAATCGTTATGGTCAATGCGATTCTTGGTGTATATCAGGAAGGGAAAGCGGATCAGGCTCTCGCGGCGCTCAAAAAAATGAGCTCTCCACAAACAAAAGTAATCCTGGACGGTGAAATCAGCTTAATTCCATCTGAGCAACTGGTCCCCGGAGACGTGGTCATACTTGAAGCCGGTGATATGATTGCCGCGGATTTGCGTTTATATTCGCAACAAACATTGAAGGTTGATGAGTCATCCCTGACGGGAGAATCGGTTCCGGTCGAAAAGAATCCGGATGTGTTGCTTGCCGACGACACCGGAATCGGCGATCGTGAAAACATGCTTTACATGGGAACTGCTGTGACATACGGGCGCGGAAAAGGCGTTGTGACATTGACCGGCGCGAATTCAGAATTGGGTCAGATTGCAACGAGACTGAAGTCCATTGACAATGAGCAGACTCCGCTACAGAAAAATTTGAACGGCTTAGGCAAAGTATTGGGTCTTGTATGCTTGGCGGTGTGTCTTGTTGTCTTTGTCGTAGATGTATTTTTCCAGAACACTCCTTGGGAAGAAAGTTTAATGATTGCCATCAGTCTTGCGGTTGCAGCCATTCCTGAGGGATTGGCGGCTGTTGTAACTATCGTCTTGGCAATTGGCATGACTCGAATGGCAGCGCGCAATGCAATTGTCCGAAAACTTCTTGCCGTTGAAACTCTGGGTTGTGTGGATGTGATTTGTTCGGACAAGACGGGAACGTTAACTCAAAACGAAATGACCGTGAAGTCGATATTTAATGGACAAGATATGTTCGATGTATCGGGCATTGGCTATGCTCCTGAAGGTGTAATCTCTCTGTCGAAAACTACCTCAGACGATCAGAGCAAAGTAACATACAACAAAGATCATCCGGAGATAAGTCGATTGGTACTTTCTTCGGTACTTTGTAATGATGCAACAATTAAGAAAACTGAAGATAATCGGTATACATGTATCGGGGATCCTACGGAAGGCTCTCTGGTTGCCATGGCTGCGAAAGCCGGATATGACAAGGAACACGTCAATGTGCAATACACCAGAGTGACGGAATTGCCTTTTGATTCTGAGCGGAAAATGATGACAACCTATCATAGCAATATCGAAAAAGATTCAATCATCTCTTTCACAAAGGGTGCTCCGGATATTATTTTGGATCGTTGTACCCATTATTTCGATGGCAATCATGCTATAGAAATGAAAGACGAAGTTCGTTCTGCGATTGAAGAAGTTAATCACGGATTAGCGACACAAGCGCTTCGAGTGCTCGCTTTTGCCTATCGTGTGCACGATTTGTCGGTTGTCGCTGATTTTTCCCATGAAAACGACCTTGTATTTATGGGCTTGGTAGGAATGATTGATCCGGCAAGGACGGAAGTAAAAGACGCAATTCGCGTCTGTAAAGATGCCGGCATTCGGCCGGTAATGATTACCGGAGATTATAAAGATACAGCGGTTGCGATCGCAAAGGACCTCGGAATGATCGAGGGTGATTCCGAGAGTCTATCCGGAGCAGATCTTGATCGGATGACGGACGAGGATTTGCAAATCGCTTGTGAGAAGATACGGGTATATGCTCGAGTATCTCCGGATCACAAAGTTCGAATCGTGAATGCACTCAAGCACAATCAACACATAGCTTCTATGACCGGTGATGGCGTGAATGATGCAATGGCACTGAAAAGCGCAGACATCGGCGTGGCCATGGGTATTACAGGAACTGAAGTGGCGAAAAATTCGGCGGACATGATATTAACTGATGACAATTTTGCTACCATCGTAGATGCGGTCGAAGAGGGACGTATCATCTATAGCAACATAAAGAAATTCGTCGGGTTTCTGTTGTCTTGTAACGTAGCCGAGATATTAATCATATTCTTTATCTCTCTGATTCCTGTATCTTTTTTCAACAAAACCGGTACGCCGCTTCTTTCGGTGGCACCGCTAACGGCCATCCAACTTCTGTGGTTGAATCTCGTGACCGATAGTTTTCCGGCGCTTGCTTTGGGGAGAGAAAAGGGTGAACCCGGAATAATGAAGCAGCTCCCGCGTAAAAAATCGGAGGCCATTATTAACAACAAGATGAAAATTACGATCTTGGTGCAAAGTATTGCTATTTTTATAGCTGTTGCGATTTCGTTTTTTATCGCTTTGAATGTGCTTTTTGTAGACAGTCCTGATCGTTTGGCGCTTTCCAGAACGATGGCTTTTGCGACGCTGATTATGGCTGAGCTGTTTCGGGCGTTTAGCGCTCGTTCTGAACTTGTCAGTATTTTCAAGTTAGGACTGTTTTCGAATCGATCAATGAACGTTGCAGTTGCATTTTCTGCCATTATGATGATTCTTGTCATCTACGTCCCCGGCATGAATACGGTATTTAAGAATTTGCCATTGCCTTTGATTGCATGGCTTCCGATTATTGGATTGGCAATCATTCCCTTCGCGGCGGGCGAAATTTTTAAAATATTTAAAACCGGCAAATCTTAATCTATATGGAGATCAAAGGGCTTGCACTCGCTTTCTCCCTATGATAAAATCTAACGGATTCATGGAGATCCATGGTTGAACGGAGGCAGATTTCATGTTCACATACATAATAGTAGTTCTGGATATTCTCTCTTGTATAGCTTTAGTCGCTCTGGTTATTACTCAGGAGGGTAATGATAAGGGTTTGGGTGTTATCGGTGGTGGTGCGGATACTTTTTTCGGAAAAGAGAAGGGACGTACAATGGAGAACAAGTTGAAGTTCTTCACCACAGTAGTCGCAATTGCTTTTGCGGTTTTGACGGTACTTTTATTCAGGATTCTGGCTGTTGGCGGAATTTGATAGGAGTCATCTATCGAATCACTTTAACGACCGGCAAGACCGGTCGTTTTTTTTTCGCAAAATGACTAAGTAAAATGGATTTCAATCATCGATCGATTGAAATAGTGTAGAATGAAACCATCAGAAAATATTAGATACAGAAAGTGGAGAATTAAAATGGCAAAAAGGAATGGCAAATCCGGCAAGAGAAGAAATGGAAACCAGGCAAAATTTTCCTCTCCGAAGCGCTCTGTGAAAAAGCCGTCGAAAGTGGCTTCGCGAGTTTTTGAGCCGATTGATTCTCTGCCTCCGAAAGGTCCCGAGGCACGATCGAATGAATGCGTTGGTACGCTCCGTCTTTTGGGCTCTCTATATTATGTTGAGCCGGATCCGGGCTACAGTAATGGTCAGTATGGCAGAATCTCAATTACGAAAGAGCATTTGAACGGTGCTCCGATAGATATGAAGGTCATTTGCGAAATTTTAAACCCATCGGCGCCTCCCGGAGAATACAATGGTAGAATTTCGGAGGTTTTAGGTGATCCGGGAAGACATGATGTTGCGATGCTGGGCATCATGAGACAGTACGGTCTTGCGACATCTTTCAATGACTCGGTGTTAGCATTTGCGGATCAATTCCCTCTTAATCCGGGAGCCGACGATATCGAACAGGCACTGCAATCCGGTCGAAAAGACCTAAGAAGCCTGATGACAATCACGATCGACGGTGAGGACGCGAAGGATTTGGACGACGCTATCTCAATTGAGAGGCTTCCCGGTAAAGGATATCGACTGTGGGTTCATATCGCGGACGTTTCTCATTATGTCAAAGAAGGATCAGTTCTTGATGATGAAGCTTCTAAGCGTGCCACCAGCGTCTATTTGGTTGATCGTGTTGTGCCGATGTTACCTCCGAGGTTATCTAACGGACTGTGCAGTTTGAACCCCAATGCGCCTCGATTCACGCTCACTGCGTCGATGCTGATCGATTATAACGGTACTGTGATCGAAGGAGATGTATTTGAAAGTATCATCAATAGCAACATGCGCACATCATATAATGAGGTGTATGCACTGTTGTTTGATCCCGGCGAAATGGAGAGATTAGAGCCGTTGAGGCCGATGCTTGAGTCGATGAAAGATTTGACGGACATATTAATTCGAAAAAGAAAGAATCGCGGAGCGATGGAGTTTTCTTTTCCTGAAACGCATGTTGATTTGGATGAAGTCGGTCGGCCGGTTAACGTTTTCCCATATCCGATCAATCAGGCCCATCGCATCATAGAAGAATTTATGATCGTCTGCAACGAATTCGTTGCAGAGCGTTTTGAACGCATGAAGGCTCCGTTTATCTATCGTATTCACGAAGATCCGGATTTAGAGAAGATCACGGAATTTCTAAAGCTCGCGAAATTATTCGGCGCCGGCGGTCATTTGAGGGGAAAACCAACATCGAAGTATTTATCCACGCTTATGGAAGGAGTCAAGGATGAGCCATTTGCGCCGGCATTGTCGCAGGTTTTGCTTCGTTCCTTGGCAAAAGCCGTTTATTCAAAAGATAATTTGGGACATTTCGGGTTGAGTTCGGAAAGTTATTGTCATTTTACCTCTCCGATACGTCGATATCCTGACTTATACATTCATAGGATAATTAAGAGTGTTATTCACGATAGAGGACGTTTATCACATTTTTCGCAAATGGTCGAGAATGTCTCTGCTCACAGTTCTGAAATGGAGCGCAACGCTGTAGATGCGGAGCGAGCCTCTGTTGAGCTTAAAACAGCGGAGTACATGGCTGATCACATTGGCGAAATCTTTGACGGAACCGTTTCCGGTATGATTTCCGGAGGAATTTTCATCCGTCTTGATAGTAGTATTGAGGGGATGGCAGCGTTTCGAGTCATGGATGATTACTATGAATATGACGAAAGACGACTTGAAGCTCGAGGTAAGAGAAGCGGTAATGTTATAAGAATCGGACAAAGGCTTAAGGTTCGGGTGGCATCGGTTGATCTGTCGATGAGAAGAATTGATTTTGAGCCACAGATTGTTTCAACAGAAAAAAGTCGCCCGATAAAGAGCGACTCGAGTAATAAAAAGAAAAATAGGCGAAAGTAATATCTCGTTAGTCTTGAATTTTGTATGGTTGGAGTGCTTTGACCAGATCGTCGCAATTGTCGCTGTGAATTTCTATGCTAATCGGGCGTTGAAGCTCGAGGCTAAATATACCCATAATTGACTTAGCGTCGACAACATATCTGCCTGAAGATAAATCAACATCATATGGAAATGAATTGACGATGTGAACAAAATCCTTGACGTCTGTAATTGAGTTGAAGTGTACCGTAAATCGAACCATTATCAATTCCTCCGCAGATCGTATTGTGTCATTAATTGTCTTACGAAATATTAGTTTATCACAGGGAAACGGCATGTCAATTGACTCTTGTCGCAATTCGTGTGCATAATAGGTCGTCGTTCTAGTTAATAATACTAATTTCGCACAGATAAAGGAATACTATGTTCAAACTATTTGTTCAAACACTAGGGTGCAAAGTCAACAGTTATGAATCCGATGCCTTGACCGATTGTTTTCGCGAGAGGGGCTTTGAGTTGACGCAAGATTATGCGCAAGCGGATGTATTTCTCATCAATACGTGCACGGTTACTGCTGAGGCAGATCGAAAATCACGACAAATGATACGAAGAGCAAAAAAACGCGCCCCCCACGCCGTCGTCGCAGCGATGGGATGCCAAGTCGAGATGAACGTCGAGAAATGCGAAGCGGATGTATTTGTCGGAACAAAAGATCGAATCAAGATTGTTGATGAAGTTGTTTCGCTTTTGCTTCAACGCTTGAATTCTTTACAATCGGTGAAGGCGTCGCCTTCTATTGATCGAAAAAGCTGTGATTATCAAGAATATGGTTCCGTAGTAGCTCAGGATTCAGAAAGGGCCTTTATCAAGATTCAGGACGGTTGTGATCGTTTCTGTAGTTACTGCATCATTCCGTACGCGCGCGGCAGGTCTCGAAGCCGCAGTTTCGAGAACATTATTTCTGAAGCGAGGATGCTGAGTGCATCCGGCTATAAAGAAGTGGTCATTACCGGAATCAATATATGTGCGTACGGACTGGATTTTCCGGGTGAATCCGTTAGCCTGGTCGATGTTGTCAGAGGAATTGCGGATTGTAAAGGTATTCATCGGATTCGTTTGGGATCAATGGAGCCGATGTATCTGAGCAAGTCGGTTATTGAAAATTTCTCTGGCATCGAAAAGCTTTGCAAACATTTTCATATTTCACTTCAAAGTGGATCGGATCGCGTATTAAATGCGATGAACAGACATTATGATACCGGTTTTTTTAAAGAACTCGTTCTTGAGATTAAAAGATTAATGCCGGAAGCATCAATCACTACAGACATTATCGCCGGCTTTCCAAGCGAGACCCGGGAGGAACATGAAGAGAGCCTCTCTTTTGCAGCGTCGTGTTCATTTTCAAAAATTCATGTTTTTCCTTATTCATCCCGAAAAGGAACCCTTGCAGAGCAATTGACGCCTGTCGTGTCGCCTGAAATCATTAAATCAAGAACTGAAGATTTTTTGGAATTGGCACGTTTGAGTCATCAAGTGTACGCAATGTCACGAATAGGATGTCAGGAGAATGTTTTGGTTGAGCTCCGAGAAAAGGACGGATTACTTTCGGGTTATTCCGAAGGATATCTCAGAGTATATTTGCAGTCTGGTGACGATCGCCTGCTTTCAAATGTCATTCAGGTCATTCCGGAAGCATTATTTTTGGATGGAGTTATCGGAAAAACTATGTCTTATGAAGTGGTTAATAGTTAGTATGTCGTCTGATTAAATCTTATTTTCATTTTATCGCAAAAGCGTGTTACAATCTCAATAGAAAGAGTTATGTATATTCTTTGCATCCGATAAATTCAGTTAGCTACGGAGGTAATTATGGTAGATTCCGAGACCGCAAGATTTTCATTTAACATGGACAAGACTGAAGATGTCAAGGAACTCATGACTTTCGTATTATCAGCTCTCGAAGAGAAGGGCTATAATCCGATTAACCAACTTGTCGGATATTTCATGTCCGGTGACCCGACGTACATCACCAATTATAAGGGCGCACGTGGAATTATTCGAAGAATGGAGCGAGACGAGTTGCTTGAGGTGATTATCAGACAGTATTGTCAGCGTCTCAAATGAGTGTAGATATCGGACGTATAATGGCAATTGACTACGGCACTCGTCGTATCGGAGTGGCGCTTAGTGATCCTCTGCGTATGATTGCTCAGGGTTTTGAGACTATTTCTTGGAATGGCGAAGATATCGACTTTGTCATGAATCGAATTTTCGAACTGATGACTCAAAAACAAGTAGTCGGCGTAGTGGTTGGTCGGCCTCGACGAACAGATGGTCAAGAGAGTAAGCTTCAACAGGATATTGATGCTTTTTCGCAATCAATATTCGACAAGACAGGGATACGTGTTATTTATTGGGACGAGAGATATACGACCGTCATTGCAAACAGGCAGATGCAAGAAGTCAATATTTCCGGCGCGAATCGCAAGAAAATGGTCGACAATATGGCAGCCCAAATTATCTTGCGCGAGTACCTCGAGAAAAATCGCACGTCTCTATAAATCATGTTATAATTAATACAATTTTGAATACGGTGATGCCGATGGTGTCCGGGAGGTAAATATGACAACAGAAAAAAATTGCTGTGAGGGAATGGATCACGATGAAGCTTGTGGCTGTGAAGATCAGGCATTAATTACTATGGTCGATGCTGAAACCGGAGAAGAATATACATTTGCAATCGTAGATGATTTTCTTTATAAGGAGCAAGCTTATTGTGTTTTGATGACAGTCGATGAGGAAGAGCCGGAGTTGGTTATCACAAAGGTTGTCGACTTAGAAGATGGTCAGGAAGGGCTGATGAGCCTCGAAGATGATGAGATGGAAGAAGTCTATAACGAATATGACCGTCTTTGTGAAGAGGCGGAAATAGAAGATGAAGACGACGAAGAGTAAGTCTAAGTCTGATAGCAAGAGAATTCTCTTGCCAAAGATAAAGAAGTCAGATGATGAATTGGCTGTAATTCGCGATGTAATCAGTAGACGCGTATTTTATATGTCAATTATAGACACGTTCGTTATTGAAGGAAAAGAATATATTGTCATGCATAACTATGCTCCGGATGATGGCAGCCATGCCGGGCCGGAACTGGTCATCATGAGAACATCCTTTACCGATAACGGAGAACAGCTGTTTTATTCGATTCGTGACAAGTCCGAGTTGGATGCTGCTTTCGTAATATTTATGAGGAGATTTTATACCGCAGATGCGCGAAAAAAATAGTAATTCAGTACAAAGACCCTCTGCTTCAGATATTGTATCAGCATTCGCAGTGCCGCTCCTCGGGGCGGCACTCTATTACTCCGTCCAATTTTTTGTCATAGTAGCATTTTCATTACTGCTAAAGAGAGATGTAATAGCATATAGCGGCACGATTTCTCTAATTTATGGTCTTATTCTTCTCGTGGTTTTCTGCTTTGCTGTTTACCTGACCAACCTGAAAAATCCAAAGACAATTCCCTTCAAGAGAATGTCGATAACCGATATCGGGTTAGGGACATTTTTTGCATTAGGATTAATTGGAATTTCGACAATTTACTTTATTTCGATACAGATTCTTTCTCAGTACATTGGAACAATATCTGAAGCGATTAATGATTACGTTGAGATGGTTTCGATTCAATCAAAATTATCGAATCGTGAGACTGTTCTGTTTAGCGTCGCGACGGTCATATTTATTCCTGTGATAGAAGAGCTTTTGTTTCGAGGCCTGATTCAAGGGTCCTTTATGAAAGTGCTTCGTCCAATTCCTGCGATTATACTTTCTTCGTTGATTTTCGGCTTAATTCACGTTCAGCCGATTCAGGTTGGATATGCATTTATTTGTGGTTTGGCAATCGGAAGTGTTTATTACTTGTCGGGCAATATTTTAGTTTCGATATGGGTTCACTTAGTGTTTAATTTTTTCGGTTCTGCAGTTGTTACGTTATTCGGTGATCAAATTGCTCTTTTGACTTGGATTGAAAGAATCGAGCTGATCTCGATCGGTATTGTAGCGGGTTCTCTTGTATACTATTATCGGAAGAAAAAATCAAATTCAGACGGAGCACTAAATGAGGCGAAATCGTAACGACAGATTTCATAAACGCCCATTTGTCGTGGCGGCAATTGTTCTGAGTACCTTTTTGGTGGTCGGAATTGGGTTTATCACCTATATGGGAGTGTTTAGCAGGCACGCCGGTTTTGAACGTATTCGAGTCAGCAACATTTCATCCGGTGATCTTGTTCATGGAGTAGGTCTTAATCTAGTTGATATTCCGACCGGAAACTATATTAAGAATGCTTCTTTTGAAAATGTTGCTTCAGATCAGGTTTTTGTTGTTCATGAAGGTAGAGAAAACTATGCTTACCTTATGATGGATGCTTCTCAGACGGGTATGTATAAGGATGGAGACTTTATCGGCGGGACAGTTCGCGTTATGGCGCTTGATGAAAATGGGCAATATATTCAAAAAATGCAGTCTGTTGTCGAGGCTTTTCAAATCAATCAGATTGGTGTCTGGAGAGAGCTTCTGTCAATTGATCCTCTGGAAATAGATAATATTGTCTCGGTCAGATCATCGGCGTCTGTTTCGGTTGCATTTTCGTCTCAGGGCAAAATATTAGCGGGGATCGGGTCAGCTGAGACTCTGATCCTCGATTTGAATACCGGTTCGGAGCTTACGGCAACTTCTGCCGTCGGGTCCCGATTCAGTAGTGTTTACGACGGTGGCGTTATTGCGACTTCATCAGATGGTAAGAACTTTAATAGTTTTTTTCCTGACGTTCCTTTTGAAGAACGGCTAAACACATTGACTTCGATTGATCGAGTTGTCGTAGCAGCAGGAGAATCGGGAGCATTAGCAGTTTTGAGTGATGGTAAGGTCAGTCGGCTCACGAATCTTGGCGATAAAGACATTCGTGCATCGGCCTCTGATGGTTCTGTCATGATATTGGCCGGTGAAGAAGGTGCATTGTATACTTCTTCAAATGGTTTGCTTTTTCGCCCTGTTAATGCTGCCGAAATGCCGGATATTTCGAGTTTGCCGAATTGGGCATGTGCGGCTTATGGTAAGGACCGCTTTGTCTTAGTTGCCGATGATGGATTGGCTTGGGTGGGAAGTTATACCGATAAAGGCTCGAAATTCAGCTTTTCTGAAGTAAATTCAAGTAGTGACAAAATACAAGAACAAGTTCCCAAAGAGGTTGTGGTTGATCAGTCTGGTGAAGTCATGTTGTTGACCGGTGCCGGACAAATATTCGTACTTGACTCGATAAATGCAATATGGAAAGAGGCCTCTGTCCCTACAGGCGCAAAGGCAGAGTGTTTTTACTCTATTCCCGGGGGGAAAGTGCTCATATATTCCGATCGACGAATCTATACTGCGTCGCTACTCTTAAAAATACAATTTTCGGATACTTTGTCAGATACTGAGCTGAAAAACGGAGACATGTGTTATATCAATGGTTTTGTTCCGGCATTTGGGGAAGAATATTCTGATGGAGCAAGTGGTGGCTGGGAAGTATTTGGATCAAACACATCAGTGATGTCTGTAGAAGACGCGCCGACAGTCGGCGGACAGACTTCTATCAAAATTTCGGGTGGAGTTACGGAGGAAGCGGATAATTATCGGATTTTGTCTCAGGTGATTTCGCAAGAAGCAAAGGATGTTTTTATGAGTGGCGCCTTTTATCGAGCCGATGTATGGCTTAAGCAAGAGGGCGTTGAAAATGATCAAGTAATGCTTTGGCTCTCCGGCGATTTTGAATCGATCGGCACAACTTTTACAGATGTGGGTAGCGGATGGAGAAAGTATTCTTTTCGATTCGTTATTCCTTCAGAAGTGAATACAAAATCCGACGAGCCAATTCGTTTTAATATCGGTTTTTTCGGATCGGGAACGTTATATGTGGATCGCGCTTATCTTGGCAGAGACACATACGATGGCGACTCAATCCCTTCGGAATACCGCGATCGTATAGTAAATATGGCTCCGACCTATCTTCGAATGTCTCAAATGGTCATTGGTGATCGGGACAGTTCGATGGAGCGTTATTTGTTGCCGATTGGGAATGAATCATCTCAATTCGACGGAACTATGTGGCAAAGCAATGGGTGCGAGTCTCTGGAATCCGCATTAATGCTCTCAAAAGAGTCGGGTGCCTATCCGTGGTTTGTAATTGACTCTTATGCAGACCAATCTGACATTGATATGATGATGTCTTATCTCTGCGGAAGCTTAACCGATCCGATTGGAAAAATCAGGGTGAATAACGGAACGGCAGTTGCCTGGATCAGTCAATTTGATCGAATCGTCTTTGAAGTTTCGGATAAATCAGGGGTATTTACTTCTGACTTGCAGAGAAGAGCATACGTTGACTATATTATTGGCCAATTTATTGCATCCAACTACTTCATGGACATAAAGGACAAGGTCATATTTTTGGACGGAATGTCTTATGACGGTGGTATTATGACATCCATAGCAGATTATCATACATCGACGATGATATCGGATAATCGACTGTCATTGGGATTGAGTTTGAGTTATAAAGAACGAGAGCAACTCGTCAATGCGTCGTACGTCGATTATTACGACAGCATACCCAGAATAACATCCCGCCCATACGATACAGGAGGAGAGTGGGTAGGTTCATCTATGCTTCGATATCGTATTCAAACCAATACCGAAGATCTTGAATATAGAGAGTATATTGAGATGAATTCTGCTGAATTCGCGAATTTTTTACTATGGGATTTGGGGCAATACACCTCATGTATAGCTGTAGACTTAGACGCAAGTATGAATCCTTATGACTTGGGGACAGACGAATTATTTAAGGACCATCTTGAAGACGATTCTTTTGTTGCTGCCGTCCATGACAACTCGATACTTCGAATGAGGGTTCTGGAAGCGATTATGCCTTACGCCAAGGGTTCCTTAGGCGAAGTGAGTATAAATCCTTCTCTAAAAGAAGTTGCCCTTCTGGAAGAATCATCAGAATATGTACCGTCATATGAGAGCAAAAATGACGGGCTGAACGCATATAGTTTTGTTAATGAAAATTCAATTACTATTATAGTAACCAATATTTCTGATCGACCGCGATCCGTTACCTACATTCCTGATTTTTCGTATTCATCGGTGCATGTAGAAAAATACGCTGAAGATGGGAAGCTTTTGGCATCTTATCAACCGGGCAAACGTAACACCGGATTGACATTGCCTCCGGGCCAGATATTTGTTATTCGGTTTACGGTTAAGCTTGAATCGTAAACTAATCTGTTCGAGTTATAGAGTTCTTGATATTCTTGAATTTTCGCTCTATTCGATATTCAATTGATGATGAGAAATATTTACTGAT
>Ga0123335_1000181_pt1 | contig 100613 bp, 74 predicted proteins | sample BiotimSIPDNA_2_FD_89707 | JGI IMG/M metagenome (GOLD analysis project Ga0123335, IMG submission 89707) | Anaerobic biogas reactor microbial communites from Washington, USA - Biogas_R2 time_0 SIP DNA | ecosystem: Engineered > Bioreactor > Anaerobic > Unclassified | place: Washington, USA... | reverse complement strand
TCGCCCACAGCCCATATTTCATCTGTATTTGTTATGGCTATTTCGCGGAAACTGCTCATATTAAAATTTCCGAATTCAAATATTTCCCATTCTATCGGTCGGTTATCGGGCTCAAGCGTAGTAATTTCTAACGTGTTCCCTTTACTAAACTCTTTGTCCGGTTTTAATATCTGAACGGTATATTTATATTTTGTTTTTTCAACCAGCAAACTATCGGTTATTATTCTATTTCCGTTTACTGCACCGAATGTACTGATTACTTTTCCATCCCGTATAACTTGAACTGTTTCATCGCTTGAGCAGTTATTTATTTTAACATTAAAGTACGTCTCAGTTACTCCGGCATCTATTTCCGTTAATACTATTTCTATTTCAGGGTTTGTTTCCGGTTCGTTGGTGCAGGTAGTTAGTAAAAACAAAAAAAATAAAAGAAACAGTACTGCCTTCATATTTCAACCTCTGTATTTTTGCCCGCACCAAAAGAACTGCCCGCCGCGGTAGTTTATTTATGTTATTATATATTTATAAAAATGGAGTGGGTTAATATAGGAATATATTTGTAAAACACCAAATTATTTTTAATAAACTGCATATATATATATATATATATAGCATTGTGAGCGTATAGATATGCAATTGCTGAATATTTTAAGGGCTGAAAATATTTTTTATTTGTTATACCAAACTGTAAATTGATAATTTAAAGAATAAAAAAAAACCCGGCAGTTACGCCGGGCAAACTTATTTAGTTACAAATGCCAAGTTTTTATTTAGAATTATAACAGTTTAAATTCTACCGTTTTACACAAAACTCTTTCACCATTCATCTGTCCGGAAAGACGGAGCAGGCAAACCGGCTTTATTAAAAAGCGTTACGTTAAAAACCATATTTTCCCAGGCATATCTTACGGCAACAGGATTTTTTACTTCGGAGCTGCTAACTATCAGATTGTTTCCTTCAGTTTTTATATCAGCTTTTTTAAATATTTTATCCTCTCCGGCAATTTCAAAACCGGTTCCTTTCTCAATATTTTTTAGCACAATTCCGTCATCGGCATAATCGAATGATAAAATAATCTTTCCGTCTTTTACTGTGTGCGATTTATATAATGGTCCCGAAAAAACAACATTTTTTCCATAATCTTTTGCAAGAGCCCATAATGCAAGCCTTTCGCCAACATCCTTTTTATTTGCCGGATGGATGTTATAATTATTGCCGATATCCATAGTTACAATCATTCCTGTATTTTGCAGGAAGAGAGTTTTTAATTGCGCCTCCCTGAGAAGCTGCGACTGACCCAGATCACCGTAATTATACGGAGCAATTTGAACGTAATAAAACGGGAATAGCGGATTTTGAAATTTTTCCCGCCAGCAGTTTATCATATGCGGAAAAAGCTTTTTATAACCTTCAGGATTGCCAACGTTATCCTCGCCCTGATACCATATTGAACCTTTAAAAGTAAAAGGGACTAACGGACTTATCATTGCATTGTAAAGCACCGAAGGTGTATCCTGATTTAAGGATATTACCGACGCCGGACGTGAAGCAAAAACTGCCGGATCGGAACCGTAAACAAACAGCTTGGTGCCCGAATATTCGGCAACAGGCAGGAACTTCCACTTTCCGGCTAACGATATTTTTTCATTTAATTCGGGGCATTTTATAAAAACATCTTCCGGCTTTCCGTAAATTCCGCCGCCGCTTTGATTATCAATAACGCGGACAGCAATACTGATATTTTTTTCGCTGTTTATATATTCAGCTACTTCATATCTTCTTTCCGCCTGCCAAAAACCTTCTTTTTCAAATCCGCCGACTTTCACCCCGTTCACATAGGTTACATCCATATCGTCTATGGGTCCTAAACTCAGCTCCAATTTTTTCCCTAACCATTTTTCAGGAATTTCAATTGTCTTACGAAACCATACTGCGCCGTCATAATCAATCAATTTTTCTTCCATAAAGGACGGAATATTCATCTCGCTCCATTTTGAATCGTCGCAAAATGATGAACTGCAAATTTTGTCATCAAAATCCAGCGAAACCCACTTTGCGTCGCCTGTTCTTTTGCTTAAATCAATGGCCTTAAATTTACTGCGCCATTTTTCAAGTTCGCTGAAATAACCTGCAGCACCGGTTATTTTAGGTATATCATCTTTGTATTCTTCTAATTTTTCAAGATAATCTGGACTTGTCCAAGCTTCAATCTGTGTTCCGCCCCAGCTCGAGTGTATTAAACCCACCGGAATTCCAAGTTCTTTATAAAGTTTTTTGCCGAAAAAAAATGCTGCAGCGCTGAAATCACCGGCAGTTTTTGGCGAACATTCTGTCCAGCTTCCGCTGCAGCTGAATTCCGGTATCACCGAGATTTTTTTGGTTACTGTAAAAAAACGTATCTGCGGATAAGCTGCTTCTGATATTTCTTTTGATGAATTTAAAATTGTATCTCGCGGAGGCCATCCCGAAAGAGGCATTTCCATATTCGATTGTCCGCTGCAAAGCCACACTTCGCCGCTTAAAATGTTTTTAATCTTTTTATTAAATCCATCTGATTTAATTACCATTTCAAACGGACCGCCGGCTTTGGGAGTTTTAATTTTCGTACTCCATCTGCCGTTTTTACCGGCTGTGCAAAAGGCTTTTTCCCCCCAGCTAGTCTCAATTTCAATTTTAACTCCAGGACTGCCTTTACCCCATACAGATGCTTCTGTTTCTCTTTGCAGCATCATATTGTCGCTGAACAATTCCGGCAGAATTATCCCGTTATTCTGACCGGAAATTGTTTGAAAAACCACTGCCAATAATGCTAAAATCATTTTCTTCATAGTTACTCCGGATATTTTCTTAAATAAAGATTTTTATAAGCACTTTAATGTATTATTAAATATTCGATACTCTTATTATGTTTAACATCTAAAATTAACAAAGAATTAGATTTATTTTTATAAATTCCTTACTTTAATTCTTTATTTTTTTGATTGGAAAAAGTTTTTATGAAGCCTAAATATGCAGGACTGATTTTTATGTGTGCAATAATTGTTTCATCCTGTTCAACTTTCAGCCGCCACGAATATCAAATTTACAGCAATGTTAAACTTGTTGATGGCGAAGCAACAAAAGAAACAGTTAACCTTTTTTATAATCTCAAAAAAATTCAAAAAAAATCGGTAATTATTGGGCAACATCACGCAACTGCCTACGGAATCGGCTGGCAGCACGATAAAGACCGCTCGGATATAAAGGACATAGCAGGAACGCATCCCGGAGTATACGGCTGGGACATTACCGATATTACTAATTCCGAACCGGAAAAAATTGAATTTTATACAAGTTTGATAAAAGAAGCCTATGCAAGAGGCGGTATCAATGTTTTCTGCTGGCATTATAATAATCCCGTAACAGGAGGACTGTTTTATGATACAACAGTTGCAGTGAAACACATTCTTCCATCAGGAAGCCGGCACGAAATTTATAAAACCGAGCTTAATAAAATTGCCGATTTTGCAAACAGCCTGACGGGACCGGATAATGAGCCTATACCATTGATTTTCCGACCGTTTCACGAATTTGACGGGAATTGGTTCTGGTGGGGTAAACCCTTTTGTTCGAGGGAAGAATTTATTGAATTGTGGCATTTTACTGTGAAATATCTGCGCGATGAAAAAAATGTAAGGAATTTTATTTATGCTTTTTCGCCCGACAGATTTTTTCAAACCGAAGCAGAATTTCTTGAAAGATATCCTGGAGACGATTTTGTTGATCTTTTAGGAATGGACAATTACGGAGATTTTCAGAATTACGGGCAAGGTATTGAGGGTATTCGGAAAAAATTAACCATAATTTCGAATTATGCGCAAAAAACAAACAAAGTTGCCGCGCTTACCGAAACCGGCGTCGAAAGCATACCCGATTCTTTATGGTGGACAGCTAAATTCCTTCCGGCAATAAAAAAGGACAGTATTAAAATTGCTTTTGCAATGCTTTGGCGAAACGACAATCCAAAACATCATTACGCCCCTTATCCCGGGCATAAAAGCGTACCCGATTTTTTAAAATTAAAGGAAGATCCTTATATAATTTTCCAAGACAGACTGAAAAACCCTTACGAAATTGATTCGCAGTTTTTCACCTCTGATTATTTTTCCGAAAAATAGCTTGGGAAAAAAAGTGTAAGTAATTTTAACACATTTAAAAATAAAATAACTGCAACAGCATTCTACTTTCTACTTTCTACTTTTATATTTTACATTTTTTTTCTGTCATTTTTGTGAGAATAATAATAATAATATATAAGGAAACAAAATGCTATTTGTAAATAACTGCCTATATCGCAAAAACAGTCGTTAAATTTTAATATTTAGCAAAACCCCTCGATAATACACATAATAATAATAACTTTATTTGATGAGCTTTTGCAATGATTGAAGAAAGCCAAGCAAATTTTAAAGAAAAGAGAGACCGCACCAATGAATTGAAAAATTTCTGCAACCTTGCAATTTTACTTGCCGAGGATGAGCAGAGTCTTTTAAACGAATTTTGCAATATTCTTACCGATCTTGGAGGATATGCTCTTTCCTGGATTGCATATTGCAGCTCTGAAGTTCCGGAAATAAAAGCAATAGGAAATTCCCGATGCAGCAAATCCGAAACTAAACTGATAATTGAAAATGATATAAAAGAAATCCCTGAAATAATACTTAACGGAAGTGTACGAATAATTTCATCTTTTAAAAAAAATGATCCGAGTTTTAAAGCAAGCATTTTAACATCACTGTTTCTGCCTGTCCGGAACTCCGAAAATCTGAAGTTTGTATGCTGCATTTATTCATTCGGAAAAGATGATTTCAGCACAGAAGAAATTCAGAACTTGAACGATATGCTTTTATTTCTGAGTTTCGGAATAGATTCCTTACGGACAAAGCGCAAAAATGAAATTGCAGAAAAAAATCTTCAGAATGAAAAAGAAGAATTAAGCGTAACATTAAAATCTCTTGCCGAAGGTGTTATTACAACTGATCTTTCGGGGAATATTACGCTTCTTAACAGATCTGCCGAAGATATATTAGAATTACAAGAATCTGATATTTCAGGTAAATATATCTTTGAAATAATTCCCATTCCCGATTTAACAAACAATAAAGCCGATATTACTTTTTATATAAAAGATTACCGGAAATTCAAGGACAGTGCCGAAAAGAAAATCTCATATTATCTTCCAAACGGGAAAACTAAAATACTTACAATAATTGGAACAGAAATACGCGATACTTATGCAAACATAAAAGGTTTTGTATTTGTTATCAGCGACGATACAGAAAAAATCAGAATAGAAAACCAGCTTTCACTTTCCCAGAAGATGGAATCGATTGGGCTTTTAGCTGCAGGAATTGCACACGAGATTAATACGCCCCTTCAGTACATTGGAGATAATACACAATTTATAAAGGAGGGTTTCAAATCGTTTGTAAAATATATTTCGTTTCTCGAAAATGCAATTAATAACAATTTGACTGATAAAGAAATATTAACAGAAATTGAGAAAACTAAAGAGTCACTTGAAATAGAATTTCTGAATAATGAGATATTTCAAGCTATCGAGCAATCGCAATCCGGTATAAACCAAGTAAGTAAAATTGTACTTGCAATGAAAGATTTTTCGCATCCTAACAGAAACGATTTTAATTATTCCGATATAAACAAATGCATTGAATCAACCGTAACAATATCAAAAAACACATGGAAATATAATGCAGATGTTGAGACCATCCTCGATGCGGAACTGCCGCCTGTTTATTGCTTAATTGATGAACTCCGACAAGTAATTTTGAACATGCTGGTAAATTCGGTGCACGCAGTTGAAGAAAAAAAACAAAGCGGATTAATTGAAAAAGGATTGATTTCAATAAAAACCGGGCATTACGATAACACTTGCATAATTACTATTAAAGATAATGGCTGTGGAATTTCGGAAGAAAATATAAGAAAAATATATGATCCGTTTTTCACGACAAAAGAAGTCGGCAAAGGTACAGGACAAGGTTTGTCTATTGCACACGATATTATTGTAAACAAACATAATGGTGAAATAAGCGTTGATTCGGAAATGGGCGTCGGTACAATTTTTACAATAAAACTAAAAATTGAAAAACAGTAAAACAAAATAACAGGTTGATATGAATCTGAAAATTTTATTTGTTGATGATGATCCTAATCTGATAAGCGGATTAAAAAGAATGCTTTTCAGTAAAAGGGACGAATGGGATTGTCTTTATGCTGAAAACGGTTTCAAAGCATTGGAAATTCTTGCATCCAATGATATTGTATGCATTGTTACAGATATGCGGATGCCGGGAATGGACGGAGCCCAGCTATTAAAAACTGTTATGGAAAAATATCCTCAGGTTGTTAGAATAATACTTTCAGGTCATTCAGATAAAGAAATGATTTTGCGCTCAACTCAAGTTGCTCATCAATTCCTTGCAAAACCATGCCAGTCGGAAATTCTTGTTGCAACTATATCCCGCGTTCTGGAACTCAGAAACGATTTAAATAACGAGCAGCTGCGCAACATTGTTACTGGAATAAGCGAGTTGCCTTCTGTTCCATCTATTTATTTGCAATTGGAAGCTGCTTTGCATAATGAGGATATTTCAGTGCAAAAAATTGCAAGCATAATTTCGCAGGATATGTCTATTACAACAAAAATACTTCAAATGGTTAACACAGCTTTTTTCGGACTTCCTGTAGCAATTTCAAATCCTGTTCAGGCAGTAAATTATTTAGGGATAAATGTGATTAAATCCCTGGTACTTTATATTAAATTGTTCGATAATTCGAAAAACAGCCCTGAATTACAGAATTATATTAATAGCATTTGGCATCATAGTCTTGTTGTAGCAAATTATTGTAAAGAATTAGCAAAAGGAATTATAAAAGACAAAATAACGGGAGATGATATTTATGCAGCCGGACTGCTGCACGATATCGGAAGACTTGTGCTTCTTAAGTTGCCGGATTATTATAGAAATGTAATGGAGTTGAAAGAAAAAGATAAAATTAATTCGTACGAGGCAGAAAAAATTCTTTACGGAACAACGCATTGCGAAGTGGGGGCTTATCTTTTCAGACTCTGGGGATTGCGCGATCAAATAATTTATCCTGTTTTGCATCACCATAAATATCAGTTTAACGATTATGCAATAACACCAGTATCAACCGTTTTTATTGCTAATTTTTTATCTCATTTAAATGACGTAAACATCGATTATATAAAAGACAAATCAAGTAATTTTAATGATTTTTCGTGGTTCAAAGAATATATAAACCAGGAGCAATAGAATGGAAAGAATATTATTTGTTGATGATGAGGAAAATATCCTTGCCGGATACAAGCGCAACTTACGAAATATGTTTAATCCCAAATTAAGCATTAGAATTTCTATTGCTTAGCAATAGAACAAAAAACCTCTAAATTGTTTCTTTTTAATGATTTAGCTTATTTTGAAATGTCAAATATTTACATCTTTTTTATAGATTAAAAGAAAAAATAATTGAATATATCCTATTGCTTAATCTGGGTTTATTGCTTTTTCTGGGTTTATTGCTTCCTGTTTCTTTTACAACATTCATTAGATATTGTAAATAGGTAACTCATTTTACAATAAAATCGTTTGATTTATTATCGATTAGTTTGACTAATTTCTTATCAAAGAAATGATTTTTTGTTCTAAATGGTACAATAAATTAAAAAAGGCTGGTAAGTTTTTATTATTCTTATATTCGGAAATATTCTTCTGAAAATAAACTGTTAAATATTAATTTTTAAGCTCTAAAAGAATTATTTTATTTCAATACCAATTGATGCAAATTATACAGATTTCATTTTCTCAGTATCGACAATCAGTTTAAGCAAATCAATTTTTGTCTTACTTGAACGAAGTATAATTATATTAAACCAATCTAATGTTAAATTTTCACCTTGAACCGGAATGCGTCCTATTCTTGTTGTTATATACCCGCCTATAGTTTCGTAATCACCATCGGGAACACCTAAATTGTATTGTTCATTGATATAATCTGTCTCTATTTTAGCACTGAAAACAAATGTGTTTTCATCTATTTTTTTACATACATTTTCATCAACATCATACTCATCGCGTATTTCCCCGAAAAGTTCTTCCATAATATCTTCTAAAGTAATTATGCCTGCAGTACCGCCGAATTCGTCAACAACAATGGCAATTGATGCATGCTTTTTCAAGAATTCATTAAGCATATCCAAACTTTTTTTTGTATCAGGTACAAATATTACTTCGCGCATTATACTCTTTAAATTTTGTGGATTTTCGAAAAGATCGTACGCAAATACAACTCCTTTAATATTATCCAAGTTTTCTTCGTAAACAGGAAGTTTAGAATATCCTGACTGTATAAATTTATTGATAACTTCATCGATGCTTGAATTTATCTCCACACCTACAATCTCAGTCCTTGGCGAAATAGCCTCATAAATTTTCTGCTCACCAAGCTCGAATACCTTATGAAGAATTCCTGAATTATTTTTATCAACTTTTCCAGCAGCTTCGCTTTCCTGAACTAATTTCTGAAATTCTTCCTTGCTATACAAAAATTGATTGTTTTCCTCATTTATGTTAACAGATTTTGTAAAAAATGCGGAAATAGAAGAAATAATTTTTACAAAAGGATAAATAACGTAATTAATTATCCTGATAACCGGAGCAAATAAAAGTATTACAAAATCCGCATATTCGCGTGCAAAATACTTTGGAAGAAGTTCGCCGAACAAAAGTAATATTGTTGTAGAAATCAACAAGATATAAATTTCATCGAGATTAAATAATTCAACAACAAATACAGCAAATATTGATGAAAATGCAATATTTGCAATATTATTAGCAATAAGTATTGTCGAAAAAAACATCTGCGGATTCTGATTAAAATAAAACGCTTGTTTAGCCGAAAAATTATTTTTTCTTGCCCGTAATTCGATTTTTAATTTATTTGCAACAATAAAAGCAAGTTCGCTTGCCGAAAAAAAAGCACTTAAAAGTAACAGTATAAAAAGAATGATTAAATCGCTTTCCATTTTCTAAATCTTATAAATAATTATAGAAGTACAGATTATATACAATCCTATATTAACAAGGAGAGATTTATCCATTAAAATCAATTCTGCAACATTTTCATCTCGTTTTTTAACAATTATCAGATACATAAAACGAAAAATTCCATAAATTACAAATATCATCGTATATACAAGATTTTCCGTTTGAAAAAAAACAATTGTTTTTTCTGAAACAGTATATAGCGCATAACACACTATAACAGCCGTTGCTGAAATTGTAGAAAGCACATTAAGATATCCTTCTGTATATTCTTTTAGTACAATACGTGTAGACGTGAAATGTGAAATATTCATTATTTCCGAACGGCGTTTCATTATTGCCAGGAAAAGCGAAATAAAAAGAGTTGTTAAAACTAACCAGCTCGAAATACTGACATTTATAAGAAAAGCTCCTCCAATTATCCGGAGCGTAAATCCCGAAGCGATACATAAAATATCAATAATAGCAATATTTTTAAATTTGAATGAATAAAGTGTGTTTATTATAAAGTAGGCAAATAAAACTGCAGGAAACTGCCAACCGATATTAGTAACAAGAAAAACAATTCCGGCAGAAAGAAAAAATATTAGAATAACTGCCTCTTTTATTTTAACTGTGCCTTTTGCTATTGGCCTTTCTTTTTTGTGCGGATGCTGTCTGTCGAAATCTGCATCAAGAATATCATTGATAATGTAAATAATGCTTGCCAAAAAACTAAAAGCAAATACGCCTCTTAAAGAAAGAGAAAATAATTCCTGGTTAAACAGATTTTTTGAGTATAAAAGGGGTACAAAAACAAACAAGTTTTTTATCCAGTGAACAACCCTTAGAAGCTTAAAATATTCTTTGATTTTCAATTTTTTTCACAATATAAGATTAAAATGTTAAAAATAAGCATCGTAAAATTATCTTCCAAATCTCTTATCAAATTCATCCAATTGAATTCTTATTACAATCGGTCTCCCATGAGGACATACATTAGGACGCGAAGTGGCAAAAAGCTGATCGACAAGTAAACGCATTTCTTTATCTGTTAATCTGTAACCGGCTTTAATTGCGGCTTTACAGGCAAATGATTTTGCAAGATTTTCAACAATCTGTGTATTATCATTCAGTGAATAATTTCTGTATTCAAATAGTATATCTTTTAGAAGTTCAGTTTCGGACCCGACTTTAACATCCGGTGGAACACCTAATATTTTTACTTTATTTTTCGGTTGAAGCTTCAGTTCGAAACCAAGACTGAATAAATATCCTTCAAGCTCTTTTACAAGTTCGTAATCAGCAGGATCCAGCTGCACCTCCTGCGCAAATAAAAGCTGCTGCGAAAAAGGCATATTTCTGGAAAATGATTGCAACGCCTTTTCATATAATATTCTTTCGTGAGCAACATGCGCGTCTATTATCATCAATCCGCTTTTTATCTGCGATAATATATATTTCTTGTGTAATAGAAAGAAAACCGGTTCATCATTTTCGACTTCAATTTCATTATCCAAATCACGTTTTTGCGAATGATAAATCTCTCCTTTCGGCGAAAACCCGAATGGAGTATCTGCTACAGGAATACTGCTTTTAATTTCGGTATTAATAGATGCAAAAATCTGATCGATTTCTTCATCTTGAAAAACGCTTTTCCCTTTATAAGAGCTAATATTATCTTTTTTATTTTCCATATTTCCGCTGCCGGCAAAAGAAAAACCCTCACCCGAATTATCAAATTTAATTGATGGAATAAGATCATAACTTCCCAGACTTTTTCTTATAACTGCTTTTACAATCGAATAAATTCCCTTTTCGTCATCAAATTTTACTTCAAGTTTCTGAGGATGTACATTAATATCAATTTTTGCCTGATCCATATTTAAGAAAAGAATATAAAAAGGATAGTCTCCTTTATTAATCATTTCCTCGTACGATGAAAATACTGCATGATTAATTATCCGCGAGTTTACAAATCGGTTATTTATAAAAAGTCTTTGATCACCCCTGTTTTTACCAGAATATATTGGTTTTGCAATAAATCCGGAAATTGAAATGTAATCGGTCGGTTCGTAAACAGGAATTGTTTCTGCAATTATCTCTTCCCCGAAAATATCCGAGATTCTATTCCGGAGATCACTTTTATTCAGTGAAAATATTAAATCGTCGTCATTATAAAACTGAAATTCTATTTCCGGGTGCGATAACGCAATATTTTTGAATGTTTCTATTATATGCTTAAGTTCTGTAGAATTTGATTTTAAAAAGTTTCGGCGTGCTGGTGTATTATAAAAAAGATTTTTTACAGATACAGAAGTTCCTTTTGCAAATGAACCTTTTTCAAATAATAATTCCTGACCGCCATCAATCCTGATAAATGTACCTATTTCCTCATCAGCTAATTCAGTTCGTATTTCAAGAATGCTTACAGCAGCAACCGAACTTAGCGCTTCACCTCTGAATCCGTAAGTAGATATTATCTCTAAATCCTCTGCTTCAGTAATTTTACTTGTTGCGTGTCTTTGAATACAAAGAACTGCATCATCCTGGCTCATTCCGCAACCGTTGTCGTTTACCTGAATAAGCGTTTTACCGGCTTGTTTAATAACTAATTCTATTTTATCCGCGCCAGAATCTATTGCGTTTTCAAGCAATTCCTTCACTACCGATTCAGGACGCTGAACTACCTCACCGGCAGCAATTTTATTAGATATCTGCTCCGGCAGAAGTTTTATTTTATTCATTTTTTCTTGTAATTAACTATTTTAAATTCTTCATTATCAGCAAGAACTTCTTGAACATTCCAAATGTCCTTATTTATTTTTGGAAAATATATATTCCCTTTAGCATTAAATTTCATCTCAGTTATTAAAAGCTCATCTGCGAGGTTCATTGAATTTTTATATATTGTTCCTCCTCCGCAAATAAATACTTTTTCAGATTTTTTACTTCTGCAATAATCTAAAGCGTTTATTATTGTGGGAAATACTTTTACATTTTCGGGCACATTGTAATTACTATTACTGCTGATTATCAAAGTCTCTCTTCCGGGAAGCGGCTTACCGATAGATTCGAATGTTTTCCTTCCCATAATTAAAGGAAAACCTAATGTGGTTTTTTTAAAATGCTTAAAATCTTCGGAAGAATGCCAAGGAATTTTTTCATCGTTGCCGATAACAAAATTTGCAGATACTGCTGCAATTATAATTATTTTCAAATTACCACCGCTTACAGTTATCAAACTGCAACTTCAAATTTAATTGCTTCCAGATGCTTGTATCCAATAAGTTCAAAATCTTCAAAAATTAGTTTATCAATTGGTTTTTTAGCAATAACAAGTTTCGGGAGTTCCATAGGTTCACGTTTAAGCTGCTCCTTTAATCCTTCAATATGGTCATATTTTTCCATCGGAGTACCTTTATCAGCACAATAGATGTGCGCATCAATAATAGTGTGCGCAAATTCTCCAAGCTCAAGCCCGGTTTCTTGTGCAATAATCTGTGTAAGTAAAGAATATGCTGCCAGATTAAAAGGAATTCCAAGAGCAATATCTCCTGAGCGTTGTGTTAGATGACAATTTAATTTACCACTGTTTACGTTAAATGCAAATGAATAGTGGCATGGCGGAAGCTTGCTTTTAGTAGCATTCCCAGGTTCCCAAGCCGTAACAACAAGTCTTCTGCTATCGGGGTTTTTCTTTATTTCATTTATCACATAATTTATTTGGTCAACTTCAGTAACCTCCCAAACTCCGTCTTTATTTTTTTTAGCGCTTGGGAATTTTCTCCAAAAATATCCATAGGCTGTTTCCAGATTCCCTTCTTCATCTGCCCAGGCATCCCATATTTTGGTATGTTTGCGAAGATTACGAATATGGTCTTCACCCGAAAGATACCATAATACTTCATGAAGCAGCGATTTCCACTGCATTTTTTTTGTTGTAAGCAATGGGAACCCTTTGCTTAAATCTACTTTGTAAAATGCTCCAAAATAAGATATTGTATCAATACCTGTACGCGATGTTTTACGATTTCCGTTTTCAAGTACCAGTTTAACTAAATCAAGATATTGTTTCATTATTAACCCAGTAATTTTGTATTAAGTTTTTCTCACTATCAAAACATTTATTGATACGATAGTTTTTAATGTCGTAATTTAAGCAATCGGTCAAAATTAATCCTTTAAATTTATGTTTTTTGGATAAATAGTATTTGTGTGGTATTTCAAATATACTGTAAAATCATTCAGAATCTTTTAATGAATAAAATTCTAACGTTTTTATTTTTCGTTTAACTTGTTTAAGTTTAAGTCTATTTGCCCATTTCGTCAATAAACACAGTCTTCTGTAATTTTTTTTAATTCCAACGCAAATCTATTCTCGAAATGATAAAAATAAGAGTAACACCTTTTAAATATCAACTCTTTACTATTAATAATCTTTGTGCGACTTAACTACTCCATCGGAATAATATATTTCGCTTTTTTTTTTGCCGGTTTCAGAATAATAAAAAGATAATCCGTCCAGCACCCCTTTTCTATAATTTTCTTTACGTTCAATTTTTCCAGTGGGATAATAAAAATTAGAAATCCCTTCAAGTTTATCACTTATATAGTGGCATTCGGCTTTAACATTTCCATTTGGATAAAAAAATCTGTAATATCCGTTTTTATTTGGAATATCTGCAAGATATTTATCATCCTTTATTATATAAATATTTTCGGAAGGCTTCTTGCTTTGTACAATTACCTTAAAAAAGTTTTTAATTCTTTTACTTATGCTGAAAATAATCATAAATTATTTGGTCCTGTTTACAACAAAGTCTAAAAGATCATTAAGCGATTTTTTGATTTCCGAATCAGGAAAAATAGCAAGCTCATTTTTTGCTCTATTAATATAATCATTTGCTACTTTTTCTGCATATTCAATACCGCCGCTAAAGTTTACAATATCAACAACTTTTTTTAGATTTTCTTTCTTTTTACCATTTTTAATGAGATGAATAATTTTTTTTCTTTCTGCTTTGTCGCTTTTATTCAAAGCATAAATCAAAGGTAAAGTTATTTTTTTTTCTTTTACATCGCCGCCAAGAGGTTTTCCTAAAAATCCATTTTTTCCGTTAAAGTCAAGTATATCATCTTTTATCTGGAACGCTATGCCAAGATTTTCTCCGTAATTTTTAAGTGAATTTCTTATTTTCAGGTCATCTCCTGCACTCAAAGCCCCGATTTCGCAGCAAGTAGACAGTAAGGATGCTGTTTTATCCGATATAATCCTGAAATACGTTTCTTCATCAATATTAAGCTTGCGAGTTTTGCTTATTTGTAAAAGTTCACCTTCCGACATCCTTTTTACCGTACGTGTCATGACCTGTAAAAAATCAGTATCATTATTATCAACCGACAAAAGAAGTCCGCGCGACAATAAATAATCCCCTATTAAAACAGCAACTTTATTTTTCCATACTGCATTTATAGACGGAAAACCTCTTCTTTCCTCTGATGAGTCAACAACATCATCGTGAACTAATGTTGCTGTATGCAAAAGCTCAACAAGAATAGCGCCTCTGTAAGATCTTTCGTTTACTTTACCAGCAATTTTTGCTGAAAGCAGTACCAAAGTTGGACGTATTTTTTTCCCCTTTTGCTTTAGAATATAGCTCGTAATCAAATTTACTAATGCAACTTTGGTTTTCATTGTTTCTCGAAATAACAACGAAAACTGCTTTAGTTCATTTTCAATGGGCTTGCTTATCTTTGTTAACTTATCTGCAATCAAACTTTTTTCTGCGAATATTTCGATACAAAAATACTTATTTCATATAATATTAACAAAGGAATTGCTAAAAGAATCTGCGCAACCGGATCTGTTCCGGGAGTTAAAAAAGCAGCTATAACAAGAATAACGACTATTGAATGTTTTCTGAATTTCCTCATAAATTCAGGTTTTAATATTCCAATTTTGGATAGAAAAAATGAAAGCATCGGAAGTTCAAAAACTACTCCGGCAGCAAGCATTATGCTTAATATTATATCGAAATATAAATCAAGCGAGAAATTGTTTTCAACCGAATCTGTGCCAAATACATTAATAAATTTTAATGTGAAAGGAAGCATAATATAATATGCAAACATAATTCCTGCAAAAAAACAGAGCGATGAAAATAAAACTATTGAAAAGATATATTTTTTTTCGTTTTCTTTTAATGCCGGCGAAATAAATTTCCAAATCTGATAGAAAATATTTGGAATACTGATAATTATTCCAATAATGATAGCAACCTTTAAATATAATACTAATTGTCCGAAAGGCTGTATATTTTGAAGTTTAATTGAGTGTTTTAATGCAGGGTAAAGCAAAATATCTTCGACAATGTAATCAATAAATATCCAAGATATAATTGTTCCTGCTGCAATTCCGATAAATGAAATTATAATCCGCCATCTTAACTCTTCCAGATGATCGAGAAACGACATTTCCGCTTCCCGGTCATCTTTTAAAGTTTTATTTTCTGACTGATCCAAAATTTATTTTCAAGTTAGTTCTGAATAAAGAGGGAATTTTGAACATAAATTAATTACATCTTTTTTTACATTTTCAATTACAGTTTCATTTTCAGGATTTACAATAACTTGGTTTATCAAATCGGCAATTATTTCCATTTCTTGTTCTTTCATACCACGGGTTGTCATTGCGGGTGTTCCTATTCTTATACCGCTGGTAACAAACGGACTTTTTGTATCAAATGGAATCATATTCTTATTAACAGTAATATTAGCTTTTTCAAGTGCCTTTTCAGCAGCTTTTCCACTTATATTCTTATTTGTAAGATCGACAAGCATTAAATGATTGTCAGTTCCACCAGATACAATTTTATAATCCAATTTAATTAATTTATCAGATAGAACTTTTGCATTTTTCTTAATCTGCTGAGCATATCCTTTAAATGATTCACTTAATACCTCGCCAAAAGCAACAGCTTTTGCCATAATTATGTGCATTAAAGGACCTCCCTGAATTCCGGGCATTACCTGACTATCAAAAACCTCCGACATCATTTTTAACCGATCACCTTTTAATGTTTTAATTCCCATCGGATTTTCTTTATCTTTTCCGATTAAAATTACACCTCCGCGAGGACCTCTAAGTGTTTTATGAGTTGTAGAAGTTACTACATCACAATAGGGTAAAGGATTATTCAGCAATCCTTTTGCAATCATTCCGGCAGGATGAGCCATATCGCACATAAGCAAAGTATTATATCTGTCAGCAATCTCACGGAATTTAGAATAGTCCCAGTCACGCGAATAAGCGCTTGCCCCGGTAATTATCAATTTAGGTTTATGTTCCTTAACTAAGTTTTCTACAATATCGTAATCAAGCTGTTGAGTATCTTTATTTAATGGATATCCTATCGCTTTGTATAATTGTCCCGAAAAATTCACTGGTGAACCATGAGTTAAATGACCTCCATGATCAAGGCTCAATCCAAGAAATGTATCTCCTGGTTTTAGCAAAGTCATAAGTACAGCCATATTTGCCTGCGAACCTGAATGTGGCTGAACATTTGCATATTCGGCATTAAATATTTTTTTAAGCCGGTCTATCGCTAAATCTTCAGCCATATCAACAACTTCACATCCGCCATAGTATCGTTTACCGCTGTAGCCTTCGGCATATTTATTTGTTAAGACTGATCCGGCAGCAGATAAAACAGACATCGACACAAAATTCTCGCTGGCAATAAGTTCTAAATTATTTTGCTGTCTTAATATCTCTTTTTTTGCTATTTCTAGTATTTCTTTATCATTTTCTAAATATTTCAACATTACTGTTCCTGTTTTAATTTTTATGGTACAACAATTTTTTTACCAATCCAATCGTAGCATTTACCATTAACTGCAATTTCATTACCCGATTTGTAATTTCGGAAGAAATAATCTTCTTGGGTTGGACAAGCATTTTTAAGTGATCCAGCTCTTTCGCTGGCTGCTCCTGAATGTTGTCCACCCATTCTTGCAGCTCTTAAATAAGTATCGTAGGCAAGTTTATATGCAACTTTATCTTCAAAGGATACTTGTCCAGAAGAACAATTGCTTATTGCTTGTTCGTATAATTGCGCTTCTATATATATTGGATAATCCCAGTTTTCGGATACTGATAAAGCCTTTTGAAGATAAGAACGCGATACAGAAAGCTGGTTCATTTTCTTATAAACCAAAGCAATATTTATATAGGCATCTTTATTAGAAGGTTCTAATTTAATCAATTGTTTATATGCTTCTATTGCATTGTCTCTTTCATCTAATTTAGAATAGACTAAACCAAGCTGCACCCAATAATTTACAACTTCAGGATGTTTTTTTGTAAGAGATTCAAGAGGTTGTTTTGCTAAATCGTATCGATTTGCACGCATACTTGTTGTAGCTGAACTCCATGCATTTGTATCATTTTCTTTATCCTTTTCCCACAACTCAAACATTATTCTGGCTAAATCTTCTAAATCATCGGCACATTCAGCCATTCTGAGAGCCCATCTCTGTTCATCCGGATATTTTTCTTGCAGTTTTTGATATAACTGAAGACCAAAGACTTTATATGAAGGGTTATCTATTGCTAATTCCTTATACATTTGTCCTAATCTATCCTGATAATAAGGATCGACATTTTCATCCAAAGCAATTGCTTCTTCATAAACAGTAAAAACATCTGAAATTGGTTGTTTTAACCATACTTCCATAATATAAGCTTTACGTGCAGTATAATATCCGGCTTTTTCAGGTTCGTATTTTATTGCTTTTTCATATATTGCAATAGCATCGCTTTCGTATTTTTGCTTATCTTCTGCCGATGTTTCTGTGCTATCGTGAAGAGCAAATAAAATTAAATCCATTTTTCTAAAAATACCAAATTTGATAAATTTAGAAGGATCAGCATTAATCACCTCCAAACCGTATGGATATGCCGACAACATATCATTATTGCGCTGGTATTCGTAAAACAGACTGAACTTTGACATTATTTCAGTATCATTAGTCTGACTAAAAGTTTGTGCACTGAAACATACAAATGCAGCAGCAAATAGTACAAATTTTAAAGCTTTCAATTTATCATCTCCTATTTTCTTGAAATTATCTTTCTGTTCTAACAAACCACAAATCTCCAAAGCTGAATGATATATCAGCTTTGAAAAAATCCTCTTTCAGTAATCCCGAAGAAGCTGTTCCTCTTCTTCCATACTGAAAACCGAAATCTAAATAACTCTGTGCTCCCATAGGCATTGAAAAACCACCTCCTGCAACAATCTGTTTAATATCATTACCATTTATCCGATATTGTGTGTTTTCAAAACTTAAACCACACCTAAAAAGCATCTGTTCCCAAAATGAATCAAATTGTGATGCATGTCTGTTGTACTCAAATCCAATGCCAATTTTTTGTAAATTTTTCAGTCCAATTGCTTCATTACCCGCAAATTTAAAATTTCCCCATACTTGAGTTAAATAATCAAAAGTAAATAGATAATTTTTATCCAATGTAAAGGATAAACCCGTTCCTATAGATTCCGGAATGTTTGTATCATATCGTCCAGAAGAAGTTGTATCACCCAAAATACTAGAATAAACAATTGTATTTGAAAGATTCAGAATATCTGTATCTAATTTACCAACATAGTTATATGTCAATCCAATTCTAAAATCGCTAATAAATTGCTGATCAATAAGTTTTGATAAATCGTTGCTTATTATACCAAAATTCCATCCTATTCCTTTAAAGTTGCAAGTAGTAACATATTCTGAATTATAATTTTGCGAGGAATTCTGAAAATATATTCCTGAAGTGTATTCGTTTTTTCCTGTATAAAACTCAAATGATGCTCCAAAAGATATATCTGTTGCGTGACGATATGAAAGTCCTAAAAATAACTTCGATAATCCTCCTGATCCTTTGTAAGTTAAATTGTAATTTTCATCTCCTTCAGTAACATTCGTTGTTATATTATACTGCACATTTGTTACTGGAGTCATTCCACCTGCTAAAGTAATTCCATAATCTCTTTGCAAAGGAAGACTTATTGAAAAACCGCTAAAGTTAAAATCGTTATAAACTGACTTATTTGATTCATCCATTAATTTATTAGTAGAAAAACTAATTCCTGACTCAATTCTCGTAAAGTCAATTCTGTTCCAACCGGCAGGATTCAAATTGTTTATATAATTTTTATCTGATAAAGATATTCCCAGCCCTCCCATTACAGAAATTCTGGCATTTGTTCCAAAATAAACGTCTCCCAATCCGTAACGCGAGTATACCGAACCTCCTGCGGCAGAAATTGAAGAAATAAAGAGTAAACCTGAACAAATAATTTTTATTATTTTCATCATATTAATTCTTCTTCGTATAGTAAATTGTTAATTTAGGTCTTTTTTCAGGATCGGGATTGCTTTCCGAATAAATCATATCGCGGTAAATATTCCCTATTTCATCTTCAACACTAAGTATAAAACCAAAATTGGTTTTTTCGTAATTTTGCCCGTCAATTATTGAGGTGATATTACCGATAAATTTATTCTTTTCCCTTTTTAATTCTGATGAGGACAATGAGTTGCTGATTTTTGACATATCCAAACTGTCACTTAATGCATCAACATAAACTGCTTCAATTTTTTCATTGGTTTTAAAAGTTTTCAGTGTGTCAATTGTCAACTCTAAAACAGCTTTATTTATAATAATATCTTCAGGAAGTTGTTTTTGATAATCAAAAAACAGGTAACTTCTTATAGGAATACCGCCTTGAAGGACTATGTTTTGGTTGTCAAACGAACTCTGGCCATAAGTAACAACGTGCATCACGGCCTCGTTAAATTTAGGATAGAAAACAACTGTGTCCAACTCGGCACCAGCAGTTTTTCTTACAAAAACTTCAATACGAGGCATATAAACAGAATCAGATGAATTAAAACCTAACATCTTTTTTGAACCAGATTTTGGATTAAATACTACCCCTTTATATTTATATTCCAAAGAATCATCGGCTCTAGTATATAACCATTCAGTCATAATTTGCTTATCGACAGGGAAAGTATACAGACTGTCGTTAAGATTTTCAATCGAACCTGTTTTCATATTTATCGAATTATCATAAAGTGTATCCATATCGGATTTTTTTATACCCGAGCTTACATTCCATTCTGATGTTAAGGGATGAACATCAATATCCCAATAATCATCTTCGTTGCCGATAGTAGATTTTGGAAGTATAACAAATCTGGCACTTTCAACAATTACAGAACCATTTTTTAATGCTGTTATATAAGTGGTATCCGGCAAATATGAAATCAACATCATTACTAACGAAGCTCTTGATTCAGTATACTGATCGACAATCCTTCCGGCATAATTAGTTAAATTGTAATTAAAGGAAACTTCGGGACCGATAAAACTTTCCGATTTAATAGTTATATTGTTTAAATATGAATCGAGTGTATCTCTGCCAATAACATCTCCAAACGTATTTTCTTCTATTATTTTTTTCCCCACTTCTGTAGGATTTTCTTCGCAGGATGTCATAAATACTGCTACAGCAAAAAAAAGAATATAGATAAATCGCAATCAATTACCTCCAATGGAAACACTAAGAATAAATTCACAGACTTCATTAAAATCTGCAGCTACAAAATTGGGAGTTTTTCCAGCCTTTTGCAAGCTAATTATTTGATTTTGTGTAAGTGTATTTTTAATAAGAATTGTTTTCAAACCGGCATTTTTCCCGCAATCAATATCTGTTTCCCGATCGCCCACAAAAAAAGATTCGGACAAATTGATATTATATTTTTTTGCAGCATTAAAAACCATTTCCGGAGATGGCTTGCGGCATTGGCATTTATCGGCATCATCGTAATAAGGATGATAAGGGCAATAAAAAAATTCATCAATTTCGGTGTTCGATTTTTTTAATAATTGGTTGATTCTACCATTAACTGATTCAACTTGTTCCCGTGTAATTATTCCTCTGGAAATACCGGATTGATTTGAAATAACAATAATTAAAAAACCGTTTTGTTTTAATTTATAAATCCCCGCTGAAACACCATCATACAACTTAACCTCATCGGGGTTACCCAAGTAACCGGGATCATAGTTTATCGTTCCGTCCCGATCTAAAAATACAGCTTTATTTAAATCCTGCATCAGTTCAATAATTCTTTATATAACTCGATATAATTTTTGGAAGAATCGAGCCAGTTAAAATTTGATTTCATTCCGTTTTTTATAAGCTTTTGCCAGCTTTTTTGGTCATTTTTGAAGATTTCAACTGCACGCTCTATCTCTTTATACATTTCATTGCAGCAGTATTTTTTAAAAACGAAACCGTTCCCGTTATCGTCACCGTTATAATTCCTTACTGTATCAGCCAGCCCACCGGTGTTACGGACAATGGGAATTGTACCATAGACAAGACTGTACATTTGATTCAAGCCGCAAGGTTCAAACCGCGAAGGCATTAAAAACATATCAGCTCCGGCTTCAATAAGGTGAGCTAATTCTTCATCGTAACCAAGGTAGCAGCCGAATTTATCAGAAAACTTTGAAACTGCGTTTTCAAAAAAATTGTGATATTTTTTTTCACCGGTTCCTAATATTATCAATACTGGATCTAAAGCCATTATTTTTTCGAAACATTCTTGAACAAGATCAAATCCTTTAAAATCCGTAAGTTTAGAAATCATTCCTATAACAGGAATATTTTCTTTGAATTCAATCCCGAATTTTTCAAGCAAATGTTTTTTGTTTTCTCTTTTATCGCTGATATTTTTTATTGAATAGTTTTTAATAATCATATTATCTTTTTCAGGATTCCACAGTCTATCATCAATTCCGTTTATGATTCCGAAAATATCATCTTTTCTTTGTAATAAAACTTTATGAAGCCCTGCCCCGAACAATTCATCGCTGCATATTTCCTGCGCATAGTTTTCACTTACAGTACTGATTCTATCCGAAAACATCAAACCTGTTTTCATAAAATTAATTTTTCCGTTATGAAGCAAATGTTTATCGTTTAACAGATTTTCGGATAATCCGGTATTATTAAAACTTTCTACACTGAATTCTCCCTGATCCCCGAGATTATGTATAGTAAACAATGTTTTTATCTGCGATAATTCTTCGAATTGATTAAACTTAGTCTTCAAATATGCCGGTATTAAACCGCATTGCCAATCATTGCAATGAATTACATCGGGAATCCATTTTAATTTGGTTATTAATTCGAAAACTGCGTGAGTAAAAAGGATAAATCTTTCATCATTATCCTGATATGGTTCATTTGTTAAAGGATCGGCATATAAACTTTTTCTTTTCGCAAAATATTCATCATTATCAATCAGATAAATTTGTATTCTTTCTTTGTATCCTTTTAAGAAAGAAGACCTGATTGAATATAAAACTTCTTTCTCACCTATTTTAACAGGAATATCTTTTAACCGGGAAACTTCGTGAATTTTATGTTTTTTTTCATCGATAATTCCATATTTAGGAATAACAATTCTTACCTGATGCCCAAGTTCCTGAAGTTTTTGCGGAAGAGCTGAAGATACATCTGCAACTCCGCCAGTTTTAACCATTGGTATTATTTCGGGTGTTACAAATAAAATTTTCAGTTGACGGAGTGGCGACATTATTAACTAATCCTTTTTTTTTGGGAGTGTTAATTTACAAAATTATTTGCCCTTAGCCAAAATTGAAGTGTTTATTCAACTTTTGGGGATTTTAAAAACAGTACTAATTTACTTACAAATTTATTTGTTGAAATTTAACCTCACATCTACCACAGGCCATCTTGCTCTTACATTTATTGTATCAGGATAAAAAATAAATTTTTCGGAAGGTTTGAATGGATATGGCTTACCGTAAGTAAACGATTTTGAAGAATCTTTGTCTTCATATGCCCATAAAATATATTTAGCCGGTTTTATTTTATCAAAATTAAATATTCCTGAGCTGTCAGCATAATTCTCATATTTGTTTTTTTTATCTGAAGATTCAAGAATAACCCTAATATTTCTTTCCGAAGCTGCTATTTTACCCGAAACCCCGGTGTAATCGAGTTCGTTTTCTGTCCTTAGTTTTCTTATCAGTGTTGTATCGGTTGTGTTGCCAGCAATATCCGGAAGATTTCTTAAATTTATATTAAATGTATATTCTGTATTTGATTCTAATATTTCTTTAATCTTAATATTGAAACTAGCATCATCAATTTTTTCTGCTGAAATGTTTATATACGTGTCCTCATTTTTTTGCAAAAAGATGCTTTTATTCACATCTTCCAGACTTAAAGCTTCATCGAAAGATATTTGAAATTCTGTCTCATTCATTGTAAATTCGTTTATTTTAAGCGGTGAAATATTAAGTAATCTGGGCTTAGAAGTATCTGGTTTTTCAGTTGCAGTAAATCGTATGGAGTGTTCTTCCTTAACATTTTCATGTTTATCAGTAATTTGGGAAAGGAATAAATGATAGTCATTATCAGTAATTATAGAATCGAGAAACGCTAATACATACTGAGAACTTTTATTTTTATTTTTAAATAAATACCGGATATCTGTTTTTTTATTTAAAGTGGAATCTATTATAAGAAAATTATCAGTAATCAATTTTGAACTGTCTATTGGTTCACTGAATTCAATTATTAAATGATTTGCATCTGTCATTGTTAAATTGACAACCTCAGGAACAGTTGTGTCTTCTTCTGAAAGCAGAAAATCATAAGAAACCGATTGAGTATCAAGCTCATTAATTAAAATATCATTATTCAACACACCAAACATATCGGAACCAATATCATACTTGAAGTCGCGAAATTCATCTTTAACAGCAATTAAGCGATACTTTCCTTCCTTAAGTCCCATTATGTTGTAATCCCCCTTTTCTCCAGCTTGAGTAAGGTTATCGGGGAAATTCAATAAAGGATTTACATCTGAGGAATCTAATTTAAATGCATATATCATAATTCCGGACGGTTTGTCGTGATAAATCTTTCCTGAAACTTTTCCTTCATCAATTTTAGCTCCCGTAGAAAAAGAAAATACCAAGGGTTCTGCCATCCTGTTGCGCTCGTTAATATCTGTAATATCTGTTCCTATTGTAACAACATATGTAGAATTTGGTTTTAGCGAAGTATCGGCAAATTCTATTTCAAGACTTTTCCCGCTCCAGTTGTATTCTATTTCGCCGTTAATTTTAGGTGAAATAAAAATGGCATCTTTAACGCTTCTTTGATCAACATATTCGCTGAAAGTTAAAGAAATTACATTTTCATTATAATTGACAGTTTTATCCTTAGGATAATATTCAGTAATTTCCGGAGGGATTTTATCTCTTTCACCACCACCAGGAGAAAGCTGATTTGCACAACCGGCAACTAAAATTATTAAAGTAATGATTATAATGTTTTTAATCATTGACTGTCTCTCCATATACGATATTTATTCTGGTTAACCAAATGTTCACCGTAAGTTCTGGAAAAATTATGCCCTCCGTTTCCGTCGGCTACAAAAAACAGATAATTGTTTTTTTCGGGATAGATAGCTGCTAAAATAGCATCTTTACCAGGATTATTGATAGGCCCCGGAGGCAGACCTGCGTATATATAAGTGTTGTATGGAGAATTTATTTCAAGATCTTTATATAATATTCTGTTTTTATCGTTTCTATGTCTCTTTAAAAACTGGATAGTCGGATCAGCCTGTAATAACATTCCTTTTTTCAATCGGTTATGATAAACACCAGAAATTGTTTTGAATTCGGATGGTTTGTTGCTCTCTCCTTCAATTATGGATGCTAAAGTAAGAATTTTATGTCTTGTCAATCCCATTTCTTTTATCTGCTGTAAAACTGAATCTGAAAAGATTTTATCATTTTCCGATTTTAATTTTTTTATCACATCCTCGGCTGAAGCTGGAACTTCAAAATAATATGTTTCCGGCAGCAGATAACCTTCCAAATTATTCACATCCAAACCCAGTTTTCTTATAAAATTAACATCGTAACTTAAATTAATGAATTCCGAAGAATCTACCGCTGCTTCTTTTTGTAGTATCTGCGCCATTTTGTGCTGCCAAAGTCCTTCAGGTAAAGTAACGAGTTTTTGAAAATTATGTCCTTCGGAAGTTAGTAAATCAATCAATTCGAAATATGTAGTGCCGCTTTTAAACCTATAATAACCCGCTCTCAGTTTTTTATCAGCACCTGTTATAAAAGCAGCTATTTTAAAATTTGTTTTATTTGGAATTACTTTCAGCTTGTAAAGGTCTTCAACAACTTTGCTCATATTATCACCTTTTTTCACAAGATACTCTACTTCAGAATTTCCCGGGAAATAATTAGGTGTGAAATAAGTATAAAAAAGAATTCCTAAGATAAAACAGAAAGAAAACAATACTGCTTTATTGTTTTTAATTATTACTATTATTTTATCGGATATTTTCATAAAATGGGAAAATTTAGGTGTTAATATAACTAATTAAATATTTTTTTAATCATTCAGAAGCTTTTTAAGGCAGTTGAAAATTATTTTTTAATTTGGGAAAAGCATTGTAGTCCAGAGGATAAATTATTCTATTCTCAAATAATCTAAATCCTCTGTAAGCAATCATTGCTGCATTATCTCCGCAAAAAGATAATTCCGGAACCACAAGCTTAATTTTGCTTTTATCTGCAATCATTTTCATTTCACTTTGCAGGTGCTTATTAGCAGCAACGCCGCCTGCAATAGAAATGCTTTTAACTTTATAATTATTTAGAGCCTTTATAAAATTGGAAGTCAGTGCTTTTACTGCTGCTTTTTGAAATGAATCTGCTATTAAACATTTATCTTTTTCGGGAATTTCACCGTTGTAATTTTCTTGAATAAAGCGTAAAACGGAAGTTTTTAATCCGCTGAAAGAAAAATCCAATTCACTTTTTAATTTTGCTACAGGAAACTTTACTATTTCCTCGGCATTTCTTTCTGCATATTCCTGAATTTTTTGTCCGCCCGGATAACCCAGTCCTAGCATTTTGGAAACCTTATCAAAAGCCTCGCCAGCCGCATCGTCTATTGTGCTTCCGATTTTTATTATTTCAGTATCGCTTTTTACGAGCAAAAGCAATGTATGCCCTCCGGATACAAGCAAAGATAAAAATGGGAATTCAGGCTTTTCGGGCATTAAAAATCCAGAAAACAAATGCCCTTCTATATGATTAACAGGAACAAACGGGACTTTTAGAGAAAGAGATAATCCTTTTGCAAAATTCAACCCCACAAGCAAAGCACCTATTAAACCAGGTCCGGCAGTTGCGCAAATTAAGTTAATATCTTTTAATCCTATTTCAGCTTTATTAAGTGCTTTTTTAAAAAGAGGTAAAATTGTCTGTAAATGCGCCCGCGAAGATAATTCGGGCACAACACCTCCAAAATTAGTATGAAATTCCTGTGAAGAAATTAAATTCGATTTTATTTTATTTTCTGTAATTACTGCAACCGAAGTTTCGTCGCAGGATGATTCAATTCCAACAATATTCATTATTTTATTGTAAATAAACTTTTAAAAATATACCACGCAATCTGTGGATTTTCCTGAAGGCGGCGCATTGAATAATTATGCCACTTTTTACCAAACGGTATGTAAACCCTTGTTTTATATCCATCCTTGCTAATCATATCCAGTAAATTTTCTGTAACTCCGTAAAGCATCTGAAACTCAAATTTATCTTTTGAAACATTCTTGGTTGCTATCATTTTATATGAGCTATTGATAAGAAATTCATCATGCGTAGCTATTCCAATATAATTACCGTTATCAATAACTTCTTCCAAACACTTCAAAAAATTTTTTCGTATTTCATTTTTATCTTTGTAAGCTATTTCTACGGGTTCAATGTAAATTCCTTTGCATAACCTGTAATTTGCGTTAATTTTATTCAAAGCTTTAACATCATTATAAGTTCTTTTCATATAAGCTTGGAGTACAATGCCTACATTAGAATTCTTTTCTTTTACTCTTTTAAATAATTGAATTGTTTTATCTGTAAGAGATGAATCCTCCATATCAATACGGATGAAATTATTAAGCTCAGCAGCTTTTATAACTACTTCCATCACCAATTCAAATGCGAATTCCTCATCAATTTTAATTCCAAATTGAGTTGGTTTTATCGAAAGATTTGCATCCAGCTTATTTTTATTTAATTCTTCAAGAACTTTCAAACAGTCATTTTTTGCTTCTATTGCTTCTTCTTGTGTCTGCACTTCTTCGCCAAGTACGTCAATTGTACCAGCTATTCCTTTTTTATTGAGTTTGGCTGTTACATCCAGAGCATCTGCCAAAGTTAAACCGGCAATATATTTCCGTGCAAAAATAAAGGTTATAGATTTGGGCAGAAACTTTACAATTTTTACTATAAATATGTTTAACGGATTCACATAAACCTCATAAACAATTTTCTTCTTGATGATAAAATAATGAATTAAATTTCAGAAGTACAAATTGTTTTAAAGAGATCTAAAAAGAATTCCGCTTTTTTATAAAGCTCGTCAATAGTTGAATTATTGTGAATCACAAAATCAGAATTTTGAACTTTAAATTCCTCGGAAAGCTGGTTATTGATTCGAAGTTTTATTTCTTCCGGATCAGCATCATCACGTTCTGCCACTCTTTCAATTCTTAAATTATCAGGAGCCGAAATTGCAAGAATAAAGTCGAACAAATTCTCCATTCCTGCCTCATAAATCAATGCCGATTCAACAAATACAATATCCGATTTTTCAAGTTGCAATCTCATTTGTTTTTGGATTTCATCAATTGCCGCAGGATGAACCACAGAGTTCATTTTTTTCACGTTCTTTTCATTCTTAAAAATATTTTCGGCAAGATATTTCAAATTCGGGTTTCCATCCTCAAACGAATCTTTTCCGAAAAGTTCAATTATCTTTTTCTGAACGGTTTTATTCCCTGATAAAATGTTTTTTGCAACTATATCAGCAAAAATCACTTTTTCACCTTTTTCAGTGTAATACTTGCATAGTTCCGATTTTCCTGAACCGATGCCTCCTGTAATTCCAATTTTTATTTTCTTCATAATATTTAGATTAAAAAAACCCGGACAAACCCGGGTTTTTTTTGAAAAATTATTTTGCGTAAGCTATCTTTCGCACTTCACGAATAACTGTTACTTTTATCTGACCTGGATACTCCATTTCTTCCTGAATCTTTTGTGCTATATCAACAGCAAGTCTGTCCGAAAAACTATCATCAACTTTATCCGGTTCAACGACAACACGAATTTCTCTTCCGGCTTGAATTGCATAAGTTTTTGCTACACCCTCAAAAGACTTTGCAAGATTTTCGAGATTTTCTAATCTTTTAACATAGCTTTCAAGAGGTTCTCTTCTTGCTCCCGGTCTGGCACCGCTTATTGCGTCTGCCGACTGAACTAATGCAGAAATGGGATGTTCCATTTCTATATCTTCGTGATGGCTTCCGATAGCATTTACAATTATCGGGTGAAGATTGTATTTTTTTGCTAAATCATACCCGATTAAAGCGTGAGGACCTTCGATACTTTTATCTACTGTCTTACCAATATCGTGTAAAAGTCCGGCTTTTTTTGCCATCTGCACGTCAAGTCCCAACTCTCCAGCCATAATTCCTGTAAGATAAGCAACTTCTACACTATGCTGCAGTAAATTCTGTCCGTAGCTTGATCTGTATTTCATCTTACCGATATGTTTTATAAGGTCTGCCGGTATTCCATGAACTCCTAGCTGAATCAAAGTATTTTCTCCGTCGTGAAGTATTTCTTCATCCAATTCCGATTCAACCTTTGCAACAATTTCTTCAATTCGTGCAGGATGAATTCTTCCATCGGATATCAGCCTTTCCAAAGATATGCGCGCAACTTCCCTGCGGAATTGATCGAACGCGGAAAGAATTACAGCTTCAGGAGTATCGTCAACAATTACATCAACACCTGTGGCTGCTTCGAAAGCACGGATATTTCTTCCTTCACGACCGATTATCCTGCCTTTCATTTCATCATTCTGTATCTGAACAACTGAAACAGTCGATTCAACCGAATGATCGACAGCTGTTCTTTGTATAGCCTGAATAATTATTTTCTGAGATTCTTTTTTTGCTTCAACTTTAGCATTATCCCTAATTTCTTTTAATTGATGCGAAGCGTCTGCTTTGGCTTTGTTTATCATATTTTCCATAAGCATCTTTTTAGCTTCTTCAGCAGTTAAAGCAGCAGTTTTTTCAAGCCGTATATTCTGCTCTACAATTAGCTTTTCAAGTTCTTCCTGTTTTCTTTCCAGGTGTTCTTTTTTATCAGCCAGACTTCTTTCTTTGTTAGCAATTTCTTTTTCTTTCTGGTTGATAACCTCATATTTTTTGTCAATTCCTTCTTCTTTTGTACTTAATTGTTTTTCGTAACTCTGTAATTTTTGTCTTTTCTGATTTACTTCGTTATCAAATTCCTGTTTCTTTTTAAGCCATTCATCTTTTACTTCAAGCAGTTTCTCTCTTTTAATATTTTTCGATTCTTTTTCTGCATCTTCAAGTATTATCTTTGCCCTTTCTTCGGCACTTTTTATAGTCTTTGTTCCAAACTTGGTATTCAGTACCCATCCGAGCAAAAACGATAAAATCAGAGATACTACTGCTACCGGTATTAATATTATAGGTTCTGTCATCTTACCTCCATAACAGCAATAATTAAATATCCGCTGCTGCCAATTCAATCAAGAAGAAGAAGAACGCCTCTCCCTGAATAAGTGGGTAACCGCCCGAAGCTTTTTACTTCCACTGCTGCTAATGCAGACCCTTGCGGGTTGAGGCCTGTAATACACGTCGTGAGTCGATAACCCTAGGTTTTTTAATGTTAGTTCTTCCCTAATTGGAATTGACAGCGCGGGTTAAATTTAAACTATGATGGATTTTCGGATTCGTCAGATTCGTTTAGAAGCAGCTTAATCTTTTTAATTTTTTCGGATGCCGTTATGCTGAATTCCTTGAATTGATTTTTTTCTACAAACAAATCGTATGCAATGTTCAAGGCTGAAATAATTGCAATTGTTTCTCTCGGCTGATCAGGTAAATCGTCCTGAGTCTCAGTCATTACTTCATTTACATAAGCAGCAAGCTCGGTTGCCAACTCTTCGTTATCTACCAAGAGCGAATATTCTTTATTAAAAATGCTGATTTTAAGCTTCTTTTTTTCTGTCATCTGAATAATCTTCCCATCATACAATCAGTATGTTTAAGAGCTGATTAAATTATCTATTTTCGAAATATATAAATCTATTTGTTTTTTTAATTTCTCTCTTTCCTCCAAATTTGTTGGTTTTTCGTAAGAATTTGAAGAATCGAAAGTTGATTTTCCTGTTTTGGATTCCAGCTCACTTATTTTCATTTTAAGAACTTCATTTTCTTCAGCAAGCTGTTTATTTTTTTTAGTTAAAGCTTTCTTTTCAAAAGCAAGCTCTTCATTTAATGCAACATACGAAAGAACTTTTTTTTCCAATATGTTAAGTTCTTCTATAAAGAATTCGTATTTATTAGTATTCGATGCCACGCTTTAACCTCTTAAAACTGCATTAAATTTACTTTTTACTATTTCAATAGATTTCCAAAAATCACTTTCAGCTTCTTCATCAGTTAAAGTTCTTGTCTCGTCGTAAAAATCAAGCTGAAAAGCTACACTTTTCTTGTTAACTCCTAAATTTTCACTTACAAAAACATCAAAAACTTTAACTTCTTTTAATATTTTAGAATTTATGCTGAAGATTGTTTTTATAACATCTCTGGTTTCGATATTATTATCAATAACTACAGCAAAATCCTTAATTATTTTAGGATATTTCAACAATTCGGAATATTTTCTTTCTTTTCGAACAGACGAATAAAGAGCATCCAGACTCAAATCGAAAATAAAAACATCCGAACTTATATCATATTTTTTAAGAACAGCAGGTTTAATTTTTCCGCCGAAACCTAACGGCTTATTTTTTATTAACTTCTGATAACCGAATTCAAGCAACTTATTATCGAAAGAATTATATGAATCATAAACCTCTTTGTCAAGAGAAAACTTCTTAATAAAACTGTCTACACATCCTTTTAAATCATAAAAATCAAATTTACGTTCTTTTTGATACCAGCTGTTATCTTGTGCATAACCGGCTAAAATTAAAAGTAACCGGCTTTCTTCGCTGAAATCGCTGAAATCGCTTATTGTTTCATTTATTTTATTAAACGTATGACCAATCTCAAAAAGTTTCAAACTGTTTTCTTTCACTTTTTCATTCCGTGCAACCGTCATAAGCGCACCGGGAATCAATGATGACCGCAAATGTGACATTTCGCTGCTTTGAGGACTTAACACTTCAATCGGATTACCAAATTCTGAGGCAATTTCTTCGTTTAACAAAGAGTTTGTAAGAATTTCATTGAATCCTATAGATACAAGAAAATTTCGCACCTCTTCATTTGGCAAAAGCTGATCAGTTTTTGCCTCAAGTGTAACAGCAATTCTCTCTACTTCCGGAATCTGGTCGTAACCGTATATTCTTGCTATTTCTTCAATCACATCAATTTCACGTTCAATATCGTGCCTGAAAGACGGTATAAAAATGAATATATTCTCTTTATCAGATTCTCTGCTTAAAGTAAAACCAAGCTTTTTTAAAATTGAAATAACAGTCGTATAATCAACTTCGTAACCTAATATTCTTTTTATCCTACTAAAACGCAAATTGACTTTTTGTGGGACAAAAGGAACAGGATTAATATCAATAATTCCTTTTGCTACATTTCCGCCACTCATTTCACTTATAAGCTGGGCAGCTCTTTCAGCTGCTAATTTAGTTATTTCCTGGTCACATCCGCGTTCAAATCTGTATGAAGCATCGGTGGACATTCCAAGTCTTTTAGCAGTTTTACGAATATATTTTGGATTAAAAAATGCGCTTTCAATAAGGATATTTTTGGTATCGGCTGTAACTTCCGAATTTTCACCGCCCATAATTCCTGCAATTGCTACGCTTTTTTCCGCATCGCAAATCATCATATCTGTATTTTTAAGAACCCTTTCTTTTGAATCGAGAGATGTAAATTTTTCTCCTTCAGAAGCATTTTTTACAATAATTTTTTTCCCGGCAAGTTTATCTAAATCGAATGCATGCAGCGGCTGGCCTAATTCGTACAATATGAAATTTGTTACATCAACAACATTGTTAATAGATCTTGAGCCAATTGCTTTAAGATATTTTTTAAGCCACTCCGGCGATTCTCCAACTTTAACACCGGTAACAACTTTTCCAATATATCTTGCACAACCATCAGGATTTTCAATTTTTATGGTTGCTAATTCATTTGCTTCTTCATTACTCTCTTGAAGCTTCACTTCGGGTATTATTAAGTCTTTTCCCAAAATAGAAGCAAGATCACGAGCCGCCCCTATATGGCTTAATGCATCAGATCTGTTAGGAGTTATTGATATTTCGATAACAACATCATCCAACCCGAGATATTCGGCAATCGGAGTGCCGGGTTCAGCATTTGAATCCAGGACCATTATTCCTTCGTGGTTATCGCTGATACCCAATTCTCTTTCAGAACAAATCATTCCGTTTGATACTTCGCCCCGAATTTTAGCTTTTGTTATTTTAAAACCTCCGTTAGGAACAACTGCATCAATTTTGGCAAATACTATTTTTTGTCCGGCTTCAACATTTGGGGCTCCGCAAACGACAGGCAAATCATTATTTCCGTCATTTACAACGCATAACGAAAGTTTATCGGCATTAGGATGCTTTTTTCTTTCTTTAACAAAACCAACAACAAAGTTATTATAAATTTTACTATAATCGGTAACTTCTTCAACTTCCAGCCCCGATACTGTTAATTTATGAACTACTTCATCAACTGAAACAAAATCCAGATTTATATAATTTTTAAGCCAATTTAGCGATATTTTCAATTTTTCATTCTCCGGTTAAAATTGCTGCAGAAATCTTTTATCGTTATCGAAAAACAGCCTGATATCGTCAATGCCGTATTTTCTCATAGCAATTCGTTCAACTCCCATCCCGAAAGCATATCCTGAATATTTTTCAGGATCAATACCAACGTTCACCAGAACATTCGGATCAACCATTCCGCAACCCATAATTTCAAGCCATCTGCCTTCTTTGCCTGTCGGCTGCCACCAAATATCAACTTCGGCACTGGGCTCTGTAAACGGAAAAAAACTCGGACGGAATCTGTATTTTATATCGTTTCCGAAAAACTGTTTTGCAAATCCTACAATAGTTCCTTTAAGTTCTGCAAATGTTACATCTTTATCAACATAAAGACCTTCTACCTGATGAAAAAGGCAATAACTTTTTGCGCTTATTGCTTCGTTACGGTAAACTTTGCCAGGCATTATTGCACGTAACGGAGGTTTTGTTGTTTTCATTAACCTTACCTGAACAGGCGAAGTATGCGTTCTTAAAAGAAACTTTTCATTCACAAAAAAAGTATCCTGCATATCTCTTGCAGGATGATTATCCGGAAAATTAAGAGCTTCGAAATTGTTGTAATCCGATTCCAATTCCGGACCTTCGTGAACGGAAAAACCCAGACTTTTAAAAATATCCTTAATTTCGTTCAAAGTCTGCATCAATATGTGCTTTGTGCCGATAGATATTTCTCTACCCTGAAGACTTAAATCTAAAAACTGACTATTATTATTTGTCTGCTCTTCCAATCGGATTTTTAATGAATCAAAACTGTTCTGGCATTTTACTTTTGATTCGTTCAGAAGTTTTCCAACAGCAGGTTTTTCGGTTCCGGGTAAAAGTTTGAATTCTTCGAAAAGATCGGCAAATCCGCCTTTTCTGCCCAAATACTTAATTCGTAATTCTTCAATCGATTTCAGATTTTCTGTTTTTTCTAATTCGTTAAAGAATTCCTTAGTGACAAGATTAATTTTCTCGAGCATATTCACTTTTTAAAATTTAAAGAAAACCCTCCCGCGTTTTTAACGGAGAGGGATTATTATTAATTTAATACAAATTTTACAACGTCTGTAAAGGCTTTTGGATTTTCAACAGCAAGACTTGCAAGTACTTTTCTATTCATATCAATTCCTTTAACATCTAAAGCGTGAATCAGTCTTGAATAGGTAGTTCCGTTTATCCTTGCAGCAGCATTTATTCTTACAATCCACAACTTTCTGAATAATCTTTTCTTTGTCTTTCTGTCGCGATATGCGTGTAATAATCCTTTTTCAACGTGATTTTTTGCTATTGTGTAAACATTCTTTCTGGATCCCCAATAGCCTTTCGCCATATTAAGTATTTTCTTACGTCTCGTACGCGAAGCAACTTTATTTTTTGATCTTGGCATTTTATCATCCCCTTCTTATAATAACATTGTTTGTACTCTCTTAATATCAGCAACAGATACTAGTGTTGATTTTCTGAGATTTCTTTTTGTTTTACGCGATTTTTTTGTTAAAATATGCGATTTATACGCTTTGCTTCTTTTAATTTTTCCTGAACCGGTTATTCTGAATCTCTTGCCGGCTCCGCTGTTACTTTTCATCTTTGGCATAAATTATTCACCTTACATTATTTCTTTTTTTTAACTTTAATTGGCGCCAATATAGCATGCATTGCTTTTCCTTCAAACCGAACTTCCTGCTCTAATTTGGCATTATCTTGTAATCTTTCAATAAACTTTAGCAGTAAAGCTTCTCCGTGTTCTTTATAAGCAAGTTCTCTTCCTTTAAATATCACAGAAGCTTTAACTTTGTTTCCTTCCTCTAAAAACTTTTCAGCATGACGCGCTTTAAAGTCAAAATCATGCTGATCTGTATTAGGATGAAGTCTTATTTCTTTAAGAATTGTAACTGTTTGATTCTTTTTCTGTAATTTTTCCTTCTTTTGAACTTCGTACTGAAATTTTCCAAAATCTATAATTTTGCAAACAGGCGGAACAGCCTGAGGCGCAATTTCCACTAAATCTAATTCCTTTTCTTCTGCTCTTCGTATTGCTTCTTTTATATTAAGTACACCAACTTGTGACCCGTCAACATCTATAACTCTAACCTGCGGAGATGTAATTTCGTCGTTGACACGCTGTTTTATCTTTGTGATAAATTCCTCTCTGATTTGTTATTATTTTTTGTTAATTATTTCATTTGAAATTTTTGTAACAAATTCATCTATACTTAATGAACCAATATCGCCTTCTTTATGCTTTCTTACCGATACTGTTTGGGCATCTTTTTCTTTTTCACCTATTATAAGCATATAAGGAACTTTATTTGTTTCCCAGTCTCTTATTTTATATCCTATTTTCTCATTTCTTTTATCGAGTTCAACAGTAATTTCCTTTTCACTTAATATTTTTTTTACTTTTTCTGCATAATCCATAAAATTTTGCGATACTGGAATTACGGCAACCTGAACCGGAGCCAGCCAGACTGGAAATGCTCCTGCGAAATGCTCAATAAGAACACCCATAAACCTTTCGATTGAACCAAGTAAAGCACGGTGCACCATAAAAGGTCTGTGTTCCTTACCGTCTTCCCCGATATATTTCATATCAAATCTTTCGGGCAGATTAAAATCAAACTGTATGGTACTCATCTGCCATTCGCGGTTTAAAGCATCTTTTATTTTAATATCAATTTTGGGTCCGTAAAATGCTCCACCGCCTTCATCAAGCTCATATTCAATATTTTCTTTTATCAAAGCTGATTTAAGAGATTGTGTAGCCTTATTCCAAAGAACTTCTTCACCAACTGCTTTTTCGGGACGCGTAGAAATATAAAATTTCAGATCGTTAAATCCAAAGGATTTCCACATAAACTGGCAAAACCTTATAACCTCAATTATCTCGTCCTCAATTGTTTCCTGAGCGCAAAAAATGTGCGCATCATCCTGGGTAAAACCGCGTACCCTCAGCAAACCATGAAGCACACCGCTTTTTTCGTATCTGTAAACAGTACCCAATTCGGCCCATCTTAAGGGCAAATCGCGGTACGACCTCAATTTAGATTTATATATAAGAATATGAAAAGGACAATTCATCGGTTTTATATAATAATCCTGATCGTCAATTTTCATAGAGGCATACATATTTTCATTGTAGTTAACAAGGTGTCCGCTTGTTTCCCAAAGCCAGCTTTTGCCGATATGCGGAGAATAAAGAAGTTCATATCCATTTTTAAGATGGGCTTTTTTCCAGAATTCTTCTATAGTATATCTTACTTTTGCACCTTTGGGATGCCAATAAATAAGTCCGGCACCGGCTTCATCCTGAACACTGAAAAGATCAAGCTGCTTTCCAAGTTTTCTGTGATCGCGTTTTTTTGCTTCTTCCAAAAATGTTAAATGGTCTTCAAGCATTTTCTTTTTCGGGAAAGAAATACCATAAATCCGCTGCATACGGTCTCTTTTTTCATCACCGCGCCAATAGCTGCCTGAAACCGATAATAGTTTTACAAATTTTATAAGCTTGGTTGAAGGAAGATGCGGCCCGATGCATAGATCTGTAAAATCACTTTCACCGTAGATACTTATTTTTTCTTCATCTTCGTTTAAACCCGAAATAATTTCAAGTTTATATTTATCGTTTTTTTGCTTGAAAAAAGAAACAGCTTCTTCTTTTGATAATTCTTTACGCTGAAATTTATTATCTGCCTGCGCAAGTTCTATCATCTTTTTTTCAATCTTTTCAAGATCTGTTTCCGTAAGCTGGCTATTAATATCAATATCGTAATAAAACCCGGTTTCAATGGCAGGTCCCACACCGAATTTTGCTTCGGGATACAAACTTTGAATTGCGTGAGCCATCAGATGTGATGTAGAATGCCAATATGTTTCTTTACCTTCGGGATCATTAAATGTAATAATCTGAAGTTTTGAATCTTCATTTATTGGTGTAGTAAGATCTTTGAGCTGATTGTTAATCTTTGCAACAATTGCGTTTTCAGCTAATCCGCGAGAAATAGATTCCGCAATTTCTGCAGGAGTAACTCCTTTAGAAAATTCCTTAGCAGAACCATCAGGAAATGTTATTTTTATACTATTCATCTTTTAATCACAAATTTAAAAAAAAACGGATTTTACTCCGGTTATTTGTGGGTTCTAGAGGATTCGAACCTCTGGCCTTCTGCACGTCAAGCAGACGCTCTAACCAGCTGAGCTAAGAACCCTAGAACTTTAATTTGTGTACCGAGGACCGGACTCGAACCGGTACGGGAGAAACCTCCCACTGGATTTTAAGTCCAGTGCGTCTACCATTCCGCCACCCCGGCAACAAATGAAGTACAAAAATAATCTTATTTGAAATTATTTGCAAGAACTTTTAACTTTTTTGGCATAAATTTTTATACTTATTTATACTCATCCCAGCTTCTGATGCCAAGATTCAATGGATCTGTTGTATAAAGAGCTTCTGCAAGCCGCATTGCAACTTGTCTGTTTGTTATCAGAGGCACTTTAAAATCGACAGCCGCTCTTCGGATAAGGTAATCGTTTGTAAGTTCTGTTTCCTGATAATTTTTAGGAATATTTATTACAAGTTCAACTTTGCCTTGTTTAATTATTTCAACTGCATTTATTGTGTTATTATCTAAAGGGAATTCCAGTTTTTCAACTTCCAATCCGTTTTCGCACATAAAATTAGCAGTACCGGGAGTAGCATAAAATTTAATACCCCGAGCCTGCATTAATCTGCAGCCTTCAAGCAATTCTACTTTCGAATCTATGGTTCCCGAAGAAATCAATACATTTTTAATAGGGAAATGATAACCAACAGAAATAAGTGCTTTTAAGAATGCCTGATTAAAGTTTTCACCAAAACAGGCAACTTCGCCTGTTGATGCCATTTCTACACCAGTAGTAGGATCGGCTCCTTCAAGTCTGGTGAACGAAAACTGAGGGGCCTTAACAGCTACATAATCATAATCAAAAAGATTACTGTCAAATTTTTCAACTTTTTTGCCTAAAATAACTTTTGTTGCTATTTCAATAAAATTCTTTTTAAATGTTTTCGATACAAAAGGGAAACTTCGCGATGCTCTTAAATTACACTCAATAACTTTAACATTATTGTCTCTGGCAATAAACTGAATATTAAAAGGTCCGTTTATTTTTAACGCAACGGCAATCTTTCCTGCAATTTTCTTAATCTGCCGCATTGTTTCGAGATAAGTTCTTTGCGGAGGCAATACCAATGTTGCGTCACCCGAATGAACTCCTGCATTTTCAACGTGTTCCGAAATTGCATAAGCAACAAGCTCTCCTTCCTGAGCAACGCCATCGAACTCAAGTTCTTTGGCATTTATCATATATTTGCTGATAACCGTAGGATGGTCTTTTGAAATATCGGCTGCGCGCTGAAGAAATTTATCGAGTTCTTTTTCATTTGAAGCTACACCCATTGCAGCTCCGCTAAGCACATACGAAGGACGTACCAAAACAGGATATCCAACCTGTGAAGCAAATTCAAAAGCGTTTTCTTTTGAAGTAAGCTCTTTCCAATCGGGCTGCCTTACTCCTATTTTATCGAGCATACTCGAAAATTTACTTCTGTCCTCGGCTTCATCAATTTTATGCGGTGAAGTACCAAGAATTCTAATCCTGCTTTTATGCATTTTCATTGCAAGATTATTAGGCACTTGTCCTCCCATCGAAATAATAAATCCTTCAGGATGAAGTTTGTTATTTATTTCGCGAACGGTTTCGTGAGTCAGTTCTTCAAAAAACAAAGCTTCGAATTCGTCGTAATCGGTACTTACAGTTTCAGGATTGCAGTTTATCATAACCGATGATTTCCCTTCGGCGCTTAAAACTTTTCCGGCATTAACGCAGCACCAATCAAATTCAACAGAACTTCCTATTCTGTATGGTCCGGAACCCAGAATAACAATAGAGTTATGCAAAGACCGGAAGTCAACGTCATCCTGACTGGAATTATATGTGAGATAAAGATAATTTGTTTTGGCAGGGAATTCCGCAGCAAGCGTATCAATCTGTCTTGTAAATGGAGATATATTATAAAGCTGGCGCAAATTATAAACCGCATCCTCTTCATTTTCGGTAAGAACACCTATTTGCTCGTCGGAAAATCCCAGTTTCTTGGCTTCAAGAAGCAGTTCTTTTTCGAAACTGGTATCTTTATATTCCTTCAGCTTGTTTTCAATATCAATAATATTTTTTAATTTATGAATGAACCACTTTTCAATATGAGTGATTTTACTGATCTGCTCAACCGAATAGTTATTTTCCAAAGCTGCGGCAATTGCAAAAATTCTGTCTTCGCTTGGAACGGCTAAAACTTCATCGAGATTTTCCGTATCATATTTCTTTCCGTTTGCAACCAAACCTTTGGCGCCTATATCCAGCATTCTTAAAGCTTTCTGCAAGGCTTCCTCGAACTTTCTGCCGATTGCCATAACTTCGCCGACGGATTTCATTGAAGAACCGATTTTTGTTGTTACGTGACGAAATTTTTTTAAATCCCAGCGCGGAATTTTTACAACAATGTAGTCGAGAGCAGGTTCGAAAAACGCAGAAGTAGTTTTAGTAATTGAGTTCCTCAATTCGTAAAGCGGATAACCCAAGGCTAATTTTGCGGCAATAAATGCCAGCGGGTATCCGGTTGCTTTTGATGCCAGAGCCGAACTTCTTGAAAGCCGGGCATTAACTTCAATTACACGGTATTCATCCGATTCTTTACTGAATGCATATTGAATATTGCATTCTCCTACAATTCCTAAATGTCTGATCACTCTGATTGCAACTTCGCGCAATTTATGATAATCGTGATCGGAAAGTGTCTGGCTGGGTGCAACAACTATACTTTCGCCGGTATGAATTCCCATCGGATCGAAATTTTCCATATTGCATACGGTTATGCAGTTATCCTCGCAATCGCGAACAACTTCGTATTCAATCTCTTTCCAGCCTTCAAGATACTCCTCAACTAAAATCTGTTCAGCATACGATAATGCTTTCGAAGCTAAAGCAACAACTTCTTCGCAGTTCCGGCAAACACCGCTTCCAAGTCCGCCAAGCGCGTAAGCAATTCTTATAATTACCGGGAAACCGAGTTTTTCGCTTATTTCAAGAGCTTCGTCAACTGTGTTTACAGCTTTGCTTTTAGGGTACGTAACTCCAACTTCATCAAGCTTTTTATTGAACTTTGCGCGGTCCTCGGTATTTATAATTGTTTCAACCGGCGTTCCAAGAACTTCAACATTATGCTTTTCGAGTATTCCTTTAAGATAAAGATCAACTCCGCAATTTAAAGCTGTTTGTCCGCCAAAACTCAGCAATATGCCATCAGGTTTTTCTTTGATTATAATTCTTTCTACAAATTCCGTTGTAACAGGAAGAAAATAAACTTTGCTTGCAAGATGATCGGAAGTCTGTATTGTTGCAATATTCGGATTTATAAGAACGGTTTCAATGCCTTCTTCTTTAAGAGCTTTTATTGCCTGACTTCCTGAATAATCGAATTCTCCGGCTTCGCCTATCTTCAGCGCAGAGCTTCCGAGAATTAAAACTTTGTTATATTTTTTTTTCATATTATTTCATTAAATTTATAAATTCATCAAAAATGTAAGCTGTATCTACGGGTCCGGGACAAGCTTCGGGGTGAAACTGAACGCTCATATACGGAAGACTTTTATGGCGGATTCCCTCGTTTGTGCCGTCATTTAAGTTGCTGAACCAATTTATCCAATCTTTCGGCAATTCATTCACATCAACTGCATAGCCGTGATTTTGCGAAGTGATAAAACATCTTTTATTAATATTATCCTGAACCGGCTGATTCTGGCTTCGGTGACCGTATTTCATTTTAAAGGATTTTGCACCGGCGGCAAGAGAAAGTATCTGATGGCCAAGGCAAATTCCCATAACTGGTTTCCCTAACGTAAGAAGATGTTTTACTGAGTCAACTATATTCCTATATACAGCCGGGTCGCCAGGACCATTGGAAATAAGAACTCCATCGAATTCTTCCCCTATAAAATTAAAGTTGAAAGGAACCCGTTTTACTTTTACGCCTCTTTTCAAAAGATCGGTTAAGATACTTGTTTTGCATCCGCAATCAATTAGTATTACTGTTTTATTTCCGTCTCCGTAAACTTCTGTTTTTTCGGGACAAACCTGAGCAACCAAATTTTCTTTGTTTGGGTCGGAAAAGTCCACTGAATTATTTTCAACTATAATTCTGCCGAGCATCGAGCCTTTTTCGCGTAAAATTTTTGTCATCATCCGTGTATCAATATCGTAAATTCCCGGAATATGGTTATCGTAAAGCCAAGTTGAAAGAGACTGAACCGCTGAATGATGACTGTAATCAAATGAATAATCGGATATAACCAGACCGTGGGCGTGAATTTTTTCTGATTCAAAATTTATATCAATCCCGCCTGTTATTTTTTTAGCAGGAACACCGTAATTTCCTACTAAAGGATACGAAACAGTTAAAATCTGTCCTTTGTAGGAAGGATCCGTAAGCGCTTCGGGATAACCGACCATACCGGTATTAAATACAACTTCTCCGGCTTTCGATTCCGGGAAACCGATTAATTTCCCTTCAAACCGGCTTCCGTCTTCAAGTTCAAGAAAAGCTTTTATTTCTGGTATTTGTAATTTCATTTTTTTCTGCTATTTTTAATTTTAATAAATCACGCAAAATTAAGGAAATCAGAATATATTTCCAAAACATTAATTCAATATTATTCGCTATTTTGTTTTATGTGATTGCAAATATTCGTATTAGTGAATAAAATATGAATATTTTTGTATTAAAATAATTATTAACATTTAACGGGGATTAAATGATTAAACAGTTTTGGCAATTCTTTCACTTTATTTTAATTCTTATCCTTATTTCCGGATGTAAAAAACAAACGGACGCAGATTTTAAATATATTAACGAACTTAACGAATGGCATAAAAAACGAGTTGAAAGACTGAAAGCTGATGACGGCTGGCTTAATCTTATCGGGAGATTCTGGCTTAAAAAAGGCGATAATTCTTTCGGTTCTTCCGATAAAAATGATATTGTTGTTTCCGGCAAAAACATACCGGATGTGATGGGAATATTTCTGCTTAAAGACGGAATTGTTACCTTAATTTCAAATAAAGATGTAAACATAAAACTTGGCGATTCATCAGTTACGGAAATAGTAATGAGAGACGATCTTTCGGGCGATATTCAATATTTTAGTTACAATAATATCAGATGGAATTTAATAAACAGGGACGGCAAAATGGGAATCCGCTTCCGTGATTTAAATAATGAGGCAGCAAAAAACTTTAAAGGCATTGAAAGATACCCGGTGGATAAAGAATATAAAATTACTGCGAAGTTTAAACCATATCCGCAACCCAAAATTATTACAATCCCTACTGTACTTGGCACGACAACGCAGGATACAAGTTACGGGAAAATATTTTTTAATTTGTTCGATAAAGAATACACTTTGGAACCGATTGGGAAAGACAGGCTATTTATAATTTTTGCTGATGAAACAAACAGTGATGAAACTTACGGAGCTGGCAGATTTTTATATTCGGATGCTCCCGATAGTTTAGGAAACGTAATAATAGATTTTAACAAAAGCTACAACCCGCCTTGCGCGCTTACAAAATACGCAACCTGTCCCCTGCCGCACAAAGAGAACTTTTTGAGTGTTAAAATAGAAGCCGGTGAAAAGAAATACGGGGAGCATTGAAAATTAAAGAAACCTTTAAGAAAACTTGTTTCTTTCTTAAAGGTTTGGTTATGCATTTTTAATTATTTTTGTCAAGATTCTAACCTTAAAGGTCAAAAACTAAGCGACCTTTAAGGTTAATTCCATTTTATAAATTACTCTATTTAACCAGCATCAATTTCTTTACCGCAGTGAAGTCCCCTGCCTGCAGTTTGTACAAATACACGCCTGAAGAAAGATTCGAAGCATCAAACTTCACTTCGTAATTTCCTGCTGGTTTTTGTTCGTTCACAAGTGTTGCTACTTCCCGCCCTAAAATATCGTAAACTCTTAAATTAACAAAACTGTTCATTGGTAATTGATAACTGATCATTGTAGTCGGGTTAAAAGGGTTCGGGTAGTTTTGGCTCAGTTCAAAATCTAATGCTTTATTGTATTCTTGTTTGTAATCTACAGTTCCGTTGCTGTAATAAAAAACAGTAATTGGATATCTAACAAGATTATCAAATTTATTCCCGAAGTTATCTACTAAATCTATCGATTGGACCAATGAACTTGAATTAGTCGCATGCCTTACAAATACTGTGTCAAGGTTACCGTTTGTATTGTATCTTACTTCAGCAAGACCCGCTTCAAATATTTTTTCTCCATCATAATTTATAGCCATTTCTTGCACTGGGTGCCAAGTTGAATCAAAAGTCGAAAATGAATTAAGTGTTTCTTGAATGCATCTATCGTTTTCATCAAATTGGAATTGCCATTGAGATGAGTTACTATATTTTATTGGTTGTTCTTCTTCTATACTAAGTTGATATGTGATTTTAATACTTCCAGAAGAATCATATTCATATATATCTCGGTAATATTCTATATAGGAATCAGAATAATAATTTTGTCTATCTTTTAATATAATTCTGTTTAACGAATCATATTTAATATCTTCAATAGTTGTTCCGCCCAATGATCTGGTGGTTGTTATTGTTGTGCAATTTCCATTTGAATCATAATCATAAGAAATTTCAATTCCTGGGTTTTCTTTTCCTTGAGGCCAAATATCCGATACTATTCTATTCAAGGAATCATAATTGATTTTTTGTGTCGGCATATTCACCCAGCCGCTATCAATAACAATTTCACCGGAGAGAACTTTCTGTATAAATTTTCTTGATACGGAATCAACATTTCCTTGATTGTTATAGTAAAATTTTTCTGTTATAGACATATTATAAGGTCTGCGATTAAAAAATTTTGTAATATATTCAAGTCCTGTTCTCTCGGTTATTCTTTTATTTTCGTCATATTTATAAATAATTGTTAATCCTGTTTTTGTACCATACATATCGCGAAAATACGCAACACTATCCAAAACCAAATCGTTTTTAATTTGAATTGTTGTGCTAATACTTCCATCTTCGTTTTTATAACCGAATAATGATTGAGCGTGAGTATTTGTAATTATTAAACCTGTTAAAAACATACTGATGATAAACATTCTTTTCATTTTTTAATTTCCTTTTTAATTTGTTTTAAAGCTTGCCAACTCTATATGATAATTGGATACTTCTTTGAATAGACTTCTCTTTTTTCATTTCTGCTATTGTTATCTTCATTTTAGGGAGGTTCAAATTAAAAAAAAAAAAAATAACTTGCAAGAACTATTCTTTATTATAAAAAAAAGAAATGTTTATTTTTATGAATACTGTAATAAGACTTGTTTATTCTTAAAAGTTTGAGTTTTTGGGAGATTAATATTGTTTTTTCATTATTTTGTGCTTTACAAGATGCCTTAAAACATTTCCGGATTAAACAAACCGATTAAAATTCTTTTTCATTATTGTTTTTCTGCAGACTTTCTTCTTTAAGCTTATTATAATATTCCAGCCAGTCTTTAGGGGTAGCGCTCAGCCTGATATCACGCAAATTCTGGAAATCAAATTCAGGAAGATCTGCAAAAAGATTGGCAATGTTAACAGCAATTTCAAAATTAAAGTGAGCCGTATTTATTTCAACTGCTTTTTTATGATTATATACAAATTCAACAATTCTTTCCGGCATTCCCCATAAAGCTAAAAAATAAGCTCCTACTTCTGCATGCGATGTTCCGTATAAATGCTTTTCGGCAATTGAATATCTTATATTTTCCTGCTTCATCAGTTCAATCACTCTTTCAGGGTAATCCTTAATTTCCATAAAAACTATTTTACCTATATCGTGCAGCAATCCGGCAATATAAGCATCATCCATCATCTCAATTTCGTTTCCGAGAGTTTTACGTATAATTTCCTTTGCAAAACGACCGACTTTATTTCCGTGGTTCCACATCTCCTCAAAATATCTGTGCAAATCCTTATTAATACAATATTTAACCGAAAGATGATGAAACAGCAAAAGCGATTTAAGAATATTTCTTCCTAAAAAACTAACTGCTTGCGATGGGTCTGAAATCTGCTTAGCTAATCCGAAAAATGACGAATTAACTATTTTAAGGATTTTTGTAGTAAATGATATATCTTGTGAGATAATTTCGGCTATTTTCATAAGCGACATATCTTCCTGCGACAAAGCCTTATCGAGCTTTACATAAGTATCGGGAATTGTAGGAAGTTCACTCATACCGTTAATAACTGCCATAAGAGAAGTATCGCTGAGATATTTTGTAAGGATATCAATTCTTTTAAGAATATCTTCAATTTTTCTTTTATCGAAAGGTTTAAGCAGCGTAAGATGCGCTGCGCGCGAGGCTTCGGCGCTTAAATTTCTTTCGAGGTTGCTTGAAAAAAGCACTCTGTATGTTTGCGGATATTTTTCGCGGATAAGTTCAAGAAGTTCTATCCCGTTTTTTTCAGGCATATGAAGATCGGCAAATACAACATATATTTCATTTTTATCTAAAACAGAAAATAATTCACCAGGATCTGAAGTAAAAAACAGATTGTAAAGTTTATTGTCTTCGAAAATTTCCAAAAGCAAATTACCAATTTCCGGTTCGTCATCAATAAATAAAATATTCTTTGCCAATTTTTATCCGATTTTTTTGATTAAATAAAGCTTACTGAACAAAAAAATCTATTTTAATTTACCTGCTTAATCTCATCTTCTTTTATAATTTTTTCGAGGTCAATTAAAATTATCAGCCTGTCTTCAAGTTTTGCCACAGCTTTAATAAATTCTGTTTCAATATTTGTTACCATATCCGGTGGAAGTTCGGTAATGCTTTCCGGAATTCGCAGCACTTCGCTAACTTCGTCAACAATAAAACCCAAAGTTTTTCCGCTTATTTCTACAACAATAATTCTTGTTTTGCTGTCGTGTTCTTTTTTATCCATTCTTAAACGGGTTCTAAGGTCTATTACAGGAATTATCCTGCCTCTCAAATTTACAACCCCTTCAACAAAAGCCGGAGAATTAGGCATTTTTGTTATGCCTATCATTTTATTTATTTCCTGAACCTGTAAAATGTCAACTGCAAACTCTTCTTTCCCTACACGAAATCCCACAAGCTGCAGAATTTTATCACCGGATTTTTCTTTTAATTCTGTCTGTTTCATTTTTCAACTCGTTTAATTATAGTATTTATCTTAATTTGGATTAATAATCGGCAGGTTTTAAATTTAAATAAGTTTTTATCAACGAAGAAAAAATCATAAAGAATTATTTTGTTATGTTTTTTACTATTCTGTAAACAATCATTTTGTATTTCCGATAATACTTTGAAAAATATCATCCTGTTTCAATAAAATAAAGAGGACTTTTATGCCCTTGGATTTGAATGTAAAAATACTTCTTGTTGAAGATGCCCCCGTTATGCGAAAGATGGAACAGAAAGTATTAAATTCGTTAGGACTTAATAACATTATTGAAGCTGATAACGGTTTGAATGCTATAGAAAAATTGAATTCGGACAGCTCAATCGGTTTAATTATAAGTGATTGGAACATGCCTGATATGGACGGTTACGATCTTCTTCTTTGGGTCAGAAAAAATGCCAGAAATAAGAAAATACCGTTTCTTATGGCTACCGGAAGGGGTGAAAAAAAGGAAGTTGCCAAAGCGGAAGATGCTGGAGTAAGCAGTTTTATTTCCAAACCTTTTAATGCCGAAGAACTTAAAATTAAAATTGAAGAAGCTTTAGGAATCAGAAAATCAGAAAAAGCTGACTTATTTGAAAGACCTCAGATTATTGAACTTCCCAACGGTAAAATCAAACTAAGAATGGCACATATTCAGATAACTGATCATCTTGTTCTCGGAGTGCTTAAACATTTAATAGAAAACAACGAATTTAAACCCAAACATTTCGAACTTGAAACACAATGTATGTCCAGCTGGAATCCTGTTGCCGAAGCTCTGGAAAAAGGCACTGTTGAAGGAGCTTGCGTTCTTGCGCCTATTGCGATGGATTTATTCAGTTATAATGTTCCGTTAAAGCTTATATTGTACGCACACAAAAACGGAAGTATTGCGGTGCGTAATAAAGCCGGAAAAGAGTACAAAGAACCCTATCCGGATTTTTTCAAAGGAAAATCATTTTATATACCTCACACTTTGTCCATTCATAATATGCTCGCACATATATTCTTTAAGGGAATAGGTCTTGAACCAGGTTATGCCGGAAAAGCAGGAAGCGATTTAAACTTTGAAGTTGTTCCGCCGGTTAAAATGCCCGAATTCTTAAACGGAAATGAAGAAAGCTGCGGTTATCTTGTTGCAGAACCACTCGGCACAAAAGCAATAGCGGCAGGAATAGCAGAGCAACAGTTCCTTTCGGCAGAATTGTGGCCCGATCATCCTTGCTGTGTTGTTACGCTTCAGGATGAATTAGTTAAAAAATATCCCGATGCTGTTTATGAACTTACAGAATTGATAGTTAAATCCGGGAAATTTATTTCGGATAAACCGGGAATGGCGGCGCAAATTGCAGTTGATTTTCTTGATCCGCAAAAAACTTTAGGTTTAAAAGTACCTCTGTTAAAAAATGTTCTTACAGAACCTTTAGGAATTAAAACAAATGATTTATATCCACTTAAAGAAGATCTCGATCGTATACAAAAATATATGCACTACGAAATGGGAGTCGGCAATTTAATAGATATCAATGAATTTGTAGACCTCCGCTTTGCTGATAAAGTTTGCGGAAATCCATCAAAAAACAGCCACAGTGCCGAAGCTCTTAAAAATTCCGCAGAAACTGCAAAAAAACTGCTCAACAAAATATCCAATTCAGAAAAAAACACTTCTTCAAAAACACTTTTAAATATGGAAGGGAAATATCTTACCTTCAATCTTAACAATCAGGAGTTTGGTATTGATATTTTAAAAATAGTTGAAATAATAAGACTTATTCCTATTACACGGGTACCGAACGCTGATAAATCCGTTAAAGGTGTTATAAATCTTCGCGGAAAAGTTATTCCTGTTATTGACGTCCGAAAAATTCTTGATATGGTTTCCGCTGAATACCAAAAACAAAGCCGCATAATTGTTATTGACACAAAAATGGGTGATTATTCGGAACAGCTCGGTATTTTAGTTGATTCGGTATCCGAAGTAAAAGATATAAAAGCTTCCGATATTCAAGAAGCTCCCAAACTTTCGGAAACTGAAGATATCAGTTACATTATGGCAATAGCCAAAGCCGAAAATTGCAATCAGATTCTGCTTGATTTAGAAAAACTTCTGTTCCGGAAGACAAATATTAAATATGTTGCATAATTATTATGCAAAATGGTATTAATGTTTGAAGATATTTTACGATAATTGTATTGAAGATTGATTTTTTATTTTGCAAATTTTCTTAATAAATATTTGATCTTATAAAAGATTATTTAATATATTGTAAAAAAAATTATTTATATTTAATTCATTCAGTGCTAAAAAATATAATTTCTAATTAAATCTAGCAAGAGTATGGAACAACAAATTTTACAAGAGAAAAGGGACAGAACCAAACTGGTTCTCACTAATGTTTACAACCTGCCTGCAATGTCCGGAACAATGAAAGAAGTTTCCGAAATGCTGGATGACCCGAACACAAACAGTCAGCGCTTGGGAAGAATGATTGGGCGCGATCAGGCAATAGCAACAAAAATACTGTCTATTTCAAATTCCCCGATGTACGGATTACGCCGAAAAGTTACCACAATAGATTTTGCTATTCTTGTTCTTGGGTTTCTTGAAATAAAGAAGATTGTGCTTGCTCTTTCTTTGATGGAATCGTTTAAGAATAAAACCGATAAGTATCTCGATCAGAAAAAATTCTGGCTTCATTCAATTCTTACAGGAAGCGCAGCAAAAAGAGTAGCAGAAGACCTTGGTTACAGAATCGGAGGAGAAGCATTTATTGCAGGATTGCTTCACGATCTTGGAATTCCTGTTATTCACAAATATTTTCATTCAAGTTTTATCGAAATTGTTACAAATGTTGAAACTGCCAAAGTTAAATTTAAAGATGCCGAAACAAGCCAGCTTGGATATAATCATGCCGATATAGGTATGTTTCTTTCTGAAAAATGGAATCTTCCTATTGAATTGTGCGATACAGTTCAAAACCATCACCAACCTTCAAAAGCTTCCGAAAACAGAGTGCTTGCTTCCATTGTACATCTTGCAGATTATATGACACAGCATTTGCAGGTCGGCGATTTTTATTGGGATAGCGATATGGAACTTGATCCAGCAATATTGGATATACTTAAATTCAGCTCGGTTGACGATATGCACCATTTTATTGAAAAATACAAACCCTTGTTTGAAGATGAGGCTAAAGCTCTTAATTTATAGATAATAAAAACCACCGTTCAGGTGGTTTTTTTATTTATCGGCTTGTTCTGTAAAATCTAACAGATAAATATCACTGCCGCTTATTAAAAAATTACTATCCGATAAATCCAAGAGCATGTTTTTTTTTGAAGCAATATCTTTAATTGTTTCTATCTTATCTTTTATTCCCGCAATATTCTCATTTCTTTCAATTAGCAAATCCAGTTTTTCTCCCTCAGGAAATCTGCTCACCAGCAATCCCATATCTTCATTAATTTCATAAAGTTCAGGAATTTTTAAATTAATAGAAGAGACTTTTAAACTATACTCTAATATTTTGGAAAAATCTTTTCCGGTTGAATAAAGCAGCAATTGTTTTTTCCTGTTCGAAATGATAAAAATCTTCAAATCAAATTTGTTCATAAATAGCGAATGGATAAAAAAAGTTTCCTCATTAAAAGTAAATAAATCCCCGGTGGTAAAATTTTTCATATTCAAATATTTATCAAAAGATTTTAATATTTATAAATTTAAGTAAAATTATCAAAACATCTAAGTTTTAAAATGGAAATCTTTTATCTGCCTAATATTTAGAAAGATTTTTTTCAATTCTATGCGTTTTTATTCATATTCGAATTTGCATCTGTTTTTGCATAGATATACAAATATTATTTTAACATTTATTTTTAATCACAATCTACTGTATTTTTATACAAATACCGCTTGACAATAATTTTTTTTCTTTTTAAGTTTGAACGCAATGAAATGCATAATATTACATATCGAAAAGTTAAACTATTTTGCAGGGAAGAATCAGTTCCTTACAGAAATAAGAAATAATTCCCGTTATCCCCTTGGGGGATAATTCAATCATATCGCATCTTTATTCATTTTTTTATTAATCATTAACAGGAAAATAATATGATTTCAGTTGGAATTATTGGCGGCACAGGTTATACTGGCAAACACTTATTAGAATATTGCAATAATCATCCATATGTTAAGGAAATTGCAGTATATGCAAAAAGCAGCGCCGGAGATAAACTGCTTAATATTTTTCCGGAACTCTGCGGAATAATACCCGATCAAACAGTCAGTTCTGTTGATAACTTGTCGTACCAACACGATTTATATTTTATTTCACTGCCTCATGGTGAAGCTTTAAAATATGTACCCGATCTTTACAAAAAGAATAAAAAAATAATTGATTTAGGCGGAGATTACAGATTAAATGATGTTACGGTATACGAAAAGCATTATAAATTAACTCATAATTCGCCCGAACTCTTGAAAATAGCAAAATACGGTCTTACAGAATTTAACGTCACAGACAAAAACACTGACTTGGTTGCAAATCCCGGTTGTTACCCTACTTCCGCCCTTTTGCCGCTTAAGCCGTTTATCCAGAAATTTTCGGAAGAAATTATTTCTGTCTCAATAAATTCTTATTCAGGAACTTCGGGTAGTGGAAAAACCCCGAAACCCGAAATGCTTATGTCCGAAATGTACGGAAACGTTGCCGCGTATAATGTAAACAGCCACAGACATAAACCCGAAATTGAACAGGAATTGTTAAAAGACGGTCTGATGGCTCCGATGGCATTTACAACACATTTGCTGCCAGTTGCCAGAGGGATTTATACAACTTCAACAATTCATCTAAAAAAAGAGCTGGATGAAACTGATATTAAAACTCAATTTAATTCTGTTTATAAAGACAAATGTTTCGTAAGAATGCGCGAAGTACCACCTAAACTCACTTGGGTTACTTATACAAATTTCTGCGATATTAACTTATCTTTAAGCGGGAAAACCCTTGTCATAACATCTGCCCTCGATAATCTGGTAAAAGGCGCATCGGGTCAGGCAGTACAAAATATGAACCAGATGTTCGGCTGGAACGACTGTCTGGGAATTTTAAATTCGAAGAAATGAAACTGAGGTTAAAATGATAGAATACATAGAAAACGGAAGCGTTACATCTGTAAAGGGTATAAAAGGCAGCGGCGTTTTTTGCGGACTTAAAAAGAAAAAAAAGGATGTCGCTCTTATTTATTGCGAAAAGCCCTGCTCAGCAGCAGGAACTTTTACTTTGAACAAAGTTAAAGCAGCTCCTATTATAATTTCACAGTACATTATTAATCATAAACATAACATAAGAGCTGTTCTTGTTAACAGCGGCAATGCAAATGCCTGCACAGGAGCCGAAGGACACAACGATGCGCTTGAGAGCCAGAAACTTGTTGCTTCCAAACTTGGAATTAATCCCTCGGAAGTTTTAATAAGTTCAACCGGAGTAATAGGACAAAGAATTAATATGGACGCTTTACGTTCCGGAATAGAATTGGCAGTAGAAAATCTTTCTGAAACAGGAGGAATTGATGCTGCTGAAGCAATTATGACAACTGATCTGGCAATGAAATCTTATGCGGTAAAAGTAAAATTATCTTCCGGAGAAATTACTATCGGCGGAATGTGTAAAGGTAGCGGGATGATAATGCCTAATATGGCAACAATGCTTGCTTTTATTACTACAGACGCTCAAATAGAACAGGATACTCTTCAAAAAACTTTATCGAAAGCTGTAAATCTTTCATTCAACAGAATTACGGTTGACGGCGATACAAGCACTAATGATATGGTGATTCTTTTAGCGAACGGCGTATCGGGAATAAGCATTTCCGAAAGAAGCGATGATTATAAGATTTTTACCGATGCGCTTTTGGATTTATGCCGTAAAATGGCTAAATCGATAGCAGCCGACGGCGAAGGAGCTACAAAATTAATCACTGTTTCAGTAAAAAAAGCTGCCAGCGTAAGTGATGCAAATATAGTTGCAAAAGCAATTTCCAACAGTCCCCTTGTAAAAACCGCAATGAACGGTTGCGACGCAAACTGGGGAAGAATAATTTCGGCTATCGGAAACAGCGGCATCGATTTCGACCCTGCAAAAGTCTGCATCAATTTTGGCGATATTAAAATTCTTCAACCTAATTTCAAAGCAGATTTCAGCGAAGAAGAAGCTAAAAAATATTTAATGAATAACGAAATTGAATTAAATATAGAAATAAACACCGGAAACGAAGAATCAACTTGGTACACTTGCGATTTTTCAACAAAATACATTGAAATTAATGCTTCGTACAGAAGTTAAAATACGGAGAACAGACTTTGAATAAATCATCAGAAACTGAAATTTCGTCGGCGCTAATTAAAAATTACACGCGCTACAATATTGAATTTACTGGAGGTAAAGGTGCCTATCTTTACGACAGCAAGGGTAAAAAATACCTCGATTTTTTAAGCGGCATTGCTGTTACGGGTTTCGGTCATTGCCATCCTAAAATTACCGAAGCTGTAGAAATGCAGCTTCACTCCTATTGGCATATTTCAAATTTATTTGAATCGCCGGGACAGGAATTGCTTGCTAAAAAGTTAAGTAAAATTTCAGGTCTTGATAAAGCATTTTTCTGCAATTCGGGAACAGAAGCAAACGAGGCAGCCATAAAATTTGCCCGTCTTTATAATAAAGATAAATTCAAAATTATTTCTGCCATAGGAAGTTTTCACGGACGGACTTTAGGCAGTCTAAGCGCTACCGGTCAGTACAATCTTTGGAAAGATTTTAAACCGCTTGTACCCGGATTTACTTATGTGCCTTATGATAATACCGTTGCAATCGAGCATTCAATTGATGAATACACAGCAGCAGTAATTCTGGAACCAATTCAGGGAGAATCAGGGATTATTGTTCCATCCGAAGGATATTTAAGAAAAGTAAAAGAGATTTGCGAAAGGAATGATATTCTTCTTATTCTTGATGAAGTACAATCAGGAACAGGAAGAACTGGGAAATACTTCGCTTATCAATGGGAAGAGGTACTTCCCGATATGATAACTTTTGCAAAAGGAATTGCTAACGGTTTTCCTTTAGGAGGCGTAATAGTATCGGATAAAGTTGCAGAATTCATTACTCCCGGTTCTCACGGTTCTACTTTCGGCGGAAATCCGCTGGCTGTTGCAGCCGCAAATCAAGTGCTCGATCTCCTCAACAGCGATACACTTAATGATATTCAGCTTGCAGGAACGGGACTTAAAGAGACACTTAATATTCTTACATCTGAATTTATTAAAGAAATCCGGGGAAAGGGATTGATGACAGGAATTGAACTTATTCCCGAAATCAGCGCAAAAAAAACAGCAAAAGAGTTGCTGACAAACGGATTTATTACCGGAACATCCGGCGACTCAGTTCTGCGTCTGCTTCCCCCTTTCATAATAACGGACAAAGAGATTAAAGATTTCGCCGAAGGATTAAGCTTTGTTCTTCAGCCAGAAAATGTTGATAAATTAAAGAAATAATAACTTTTGCGGAGCAAAAATGTCAGCAAAATTAAAACGACAATTATTGATAAAAGAAATACTGAACAATGAATCTATAGGCAATCAGGAACTTTTAGGAAAAATTCTTAAAAATAACGGAATTGAAGTTACTCAGGCTACATTAAGCCGAGATTTTGCCGAGCTTGGCGTTGTAAGGTCTTTTACCGAAAGCGGAGTAAGATATGTTCTTAACAGCACAGAAAGCGGAAAGCAAATTCAAAAGTTAATAGGATTCGAAATACTCAGTGTTATTTCGAACGAACAGGTTGTTTTAGTGCGGACACTTGCCGGCAGAGCTCCGGGAGTAGCACATTATATTGACAGATTAAACAGAAAAGAAATTTTAGGCACTCTTGCCGGTGACGATACAGTTCTTATCATCCCGGATTCTATTGCCAATATAAACAGGGTTGAACGAATGATTAAAGAAATGATGTATCAACCCCCGGTTCCAGAAAACTATCAGGAGATATAAAAATGCATAAAAAAATTGTAGTAGCTTATTCAGGAGGTCTCGATACCTCAGTAATGGTTAAATGGTTAAACCAGAATTATAATGCCGAGATTATTACTGTAACAGGAAACCTCGGACAAAAAAGCGAGCTAGAAGGCTTGGAAGAAAAAGCCAAAGCCACAGGAGCCGTAAAATCCTATATTTACGATTTACAGGAAGAATTTATTAAAAATTATGCTTTTAAAGCATTAAAAGCCGGAGCTCTTTACGAAGGACAATATCCTTTGGCAACAGCAATAGGCAGACCTTTGCTTGCCAAGCTAATGGTTGATGTTGCAAAAACTGAAGGGGCAGATACTGTTGCTCATGGCTGCACAGGAAAAGGAAACGATCAAGTGAGATTCGAAGTAGCTTTCAAATCATTAGGTCCCGATTTAAAGATACTTGCTCCGCTAAGAACTTGGGAATTTAAAAGCCGCGAGCAGGAAATAGATTATGCCGTAACTCATAATATCCCGATAAAAATTACAAAAAAATCTCCTTATTCTATCGACGAAAACCTTTGGGGCATAGCAATAGAGTGCGGCGTTCTAGAAGATCCTAAAGTTTCTCCGCCGGATGACGCTTATCAGATTACATCAAGTCCTAAATCAGCACCCGATGCTTCGGAAGTGGTAGAAATTGAATTTTTTGAAGGAACTCCTGTTGCAGTTAACGGAAAAAAATTATCAGCTGTTGAAATAATGAATACACTTAATCCTATCGGCGGAAAACACGGAATAGGAAGAATGGATTTAATAGAAAACCGCGTTGTAGGTATCAAATCGCGCGAAGTTTACGAAGCACCGGGCGCAATTCTTTTACACAAGGCTCATCACGAACTTGAAAAATTAGTTCTGGATAAAGAAACTTTCCGCTTCAAACAAGATGTTTCAAACAAAGTTGCAAATATGATTTACGAAGGACTTTGGTTTACTCCCCTTTTCGATTCGCTTATGACATTTGTTGATGCGACCCAGAAACCTGTAACCGGAAAAATAAAACTCGATCTTTACAAGGGAAATGCCACTGTTTTCTCGCGCGAATCGCAATACAGCCTTTACAGCGAACTTCTTGCAACTTATACCGAGGAAGATACTTTCAATCACAAAGATTCCGAAGGTTTCATAAATATTTACGGTCTGCCTTACAAAACTATGAGCGGAATTTACAACAAAGCAAATGAAGGTAAATAATGCTTTGGGGCGGAAGATTTTCGGAAAAAATAGATGATAAGGCGCTCGAATTTTCATCATCTTTATCATACGATATTGCTCTGTTTGATGAGGACATCAAAATAAGTATTGCGCATGCTAAAATGCTTTCGGAAACCGGAATAATCTCTGCTGCCGAATTTGATATTATTTCAAAAGGACTTTTAACTATAAAACAGGAACGGGATTCCGGCAAATGGACTCCCGATCCTGCAAAGTCGGAGGATATCCATTCGGCAATTGAAGAAAAGCTAAAAGAAATTATTGGTCCTCTTGCGGGAAAACTTCATTCGGGCAGAAGCAGAAACGATCAGGTTGCTACAGGATTCCGGATGTGGGTAAAAAAATCGTGCCTGCAATTAATTTCGGAAATCTGCAATCTTCAAAACACTATGCTTGCAATTGCTGAAGAAAACACAGAAACTGTTATTCCTGGATATACTCACCTTCAACGCGCACAGCCGGTTTCGCTGGCATTTCATTTTCTAGCCTACGCCGAAATGCTTAAAAGAGATGTTGACCGGATAAAATTTACATTTTCGCAGGCTGATAAAATGCCTTTAGGCTCGGGAGCTATTGCAGGTTCCACATTGCCTTTAAACCGCGAAGTAACAAAAAAAGAACTCGATTTTGCTTCTGTTACCGAAAATGCAATGGATTCTATTTCGGATAGAGATTTTGCTCTCGATTTCCTTAATTCCTGTGTAATCGGGATGATGCATTTAAGCAGACTTTCCGAAGAATTGATTATCTGGTCATCGGCTGAGTGGGGGCTTGCAAAGATTGGCGATAAATTTACTACTGGTTCATCGCTTATGCCCCAAAAGAAAAATCCGGATATAGCAGAATTAATTCGCGGAAAATCCGGCAGAGTTTACGGAAACTATATCAGTCTTGCAACAACTATGAAAGGATTGCCCCTCAGTTATAACCGCGATATGCAGGAAGACAAAGAACCTGTTTTCGATTCATTCAACACATACAGTAATTCGCTTGTGCTTATGAGCGGAATGCTTGCAACTGTAAAATTTGATAATTCTGCATATTTAGAAGAAATGGACGGCGATTTCTCACTTTCCACCGATCTTGCCGACTGGCTTGTTCTTAAAGGAATACCTTTCCGCGATGCTCATCATATTGTAGGAAAGGTTGTAAAACTTGCCGAAGAAAAAAACACAAATTTCAAAGGGCTGGATCTTAATGATTTGAAAAGCATAAATGCTGTTTTTGATAAAACTGCGTTGGATTGCTTTAAATTATCAGGCTGCCTGCAAAGAAAAGTTACCTACGGTTCTCCGAATATTAATTTTATAAAAAAGCGAATTGAAGACTTCAAAAAGGAGCTTAATAATTACCAGATGCATGATTAGTTTACTCATTAGAGGTACTGTGGTTGATTAAACTAAGATTCTCCTTCAGACCGGGTGTGATGAGCCCGGTCTGACTTTATAAAAATCCATAACCCCTTTCCTGCTTTTAATAATTTTATACCTTCCTTTTTTAACTTGAACAATACTTTCGTAATATGGTTAATAATTTATTGTTTTTGGCTATTTCTTTCAGTTTATTGTTACTATATTTTTAATAATATAAATTGAAATTTCACAAATTATCAGAAGGATAAAATTATGTTTGGGCATAAATTATTACTTGCTGCTTTAATATTTTTAAGTATTTCTATTTTCGGACAATCGGTTTCTTTTAACACATTCAGAAATCCGGTTATCCCGGGCGATCACCCGGATTGTACAGTAACAAGAATCGGAGATAATTTCTACACTACTGGTTCTTCATTTAATGTTACTCCGGTAATTTATCATTCAACTGATTTAGTCCATTGGAGAGCTATTGCCCAGCCGGTCAGCGCAAGCTGGTCGGGTTACGGTGATACACCCGGCGGCGGATGCTGGGGCGGACACTTTGTTTTTTATAACGGAGAATATTGGCATTTCTTTTCACGTGCAAACACGATGCATTTTACAAAAGCTCCTGCACCCGAAGGTCCTTGGAGCACTCCTGTAAAAATAAATAATCCTACGCAGCTTTCGTACAGTCTCGGTTACGACAATTCTATTTTCATCGATGATGACAATAAAATGTACTTAGTTGTAAAAAACGGTCAGCCGAATAACGGAATAGTTGAGCTGGGAACAGACGGTCAGCCGACAGGAGTAGTTTATAATCTTAATTGGCTTAATCCTTCTCCTGATTACCCTTACAGCTGGGCTGAAGGTCCCGTTATGTGGAAATACAGAGATTATTATTATTACTCGTTTGCAAGAGATTTAAGTGGCGGACAAAAAGTTATGAGAAGTAAAACTCTTACTGCCGATTCGTCCAGCTGGACATTTTTTGGAGATTTTTTTAATGAAAACGATCCGGCAAAAAGCGGTTCTCTTTTTACTTCTCCTAACCACGCTTCACCGGTTGTAACATTAGACGACAGCACCTTTTGGATAATCCATCCTATTTATGCCAAAGACGATTGGCGAGGACAGGGACGACAGGGATTACTAAACCAAGTTCGATACGATTCAAGCGGCAGACCTGTTGCCGATTATCCTGTGAACAAAGCATTTTCTGCACCTGCCCTCCCTTCCGGTGGAATTCCCTGGATGGTTCCTCATTCAGACTTTTTTAACTCAGATAAACTTAATCCAGAATGGTCATTCCTCGGGTTAACGCTACCCGGTAAATATTCCCTTTCTGAAAGACCCGGATGGTTTAGACTTTCGCCCAAAAGCAGCACCAAAGCAAACACGATAATTAAAAATGACGGAGAACATAATTATTCACTTATCACCCGTTTGGACTTCTTACCTGTTGCCGCCGGTGACGAAGCCGGATTATGGATAATGCGCGGTGACGAAACTATGAGTCTGAAACTTGTAAGTACTGTTTCAAATGAAGGAACAAAAACTGTATCTTTTAGTTTTAACGGCACATCTGCAACAGCAATTAATAGTTTTGGCGATACGCTCTGGCTTAAACTTGAAAGGATAAATCATAAAGTAAAAGGATATTTCAGCGGAGACGGAATAAATTGGGTTAACGTGGAACAGGAATTTGATATTTCTGATATTGATTCATTTTCTGATTTCTCAACATTTACCGGCACAAGACAAGGTTTATATGTAAGCGGAAAAGTATCCGCGTATTTCGATTTTTATATTTATCGCGACGCTTATTCCGAAATTCTTGCAGAATGTCCTGCAAATCAGTACGGGGTTTCAGTACAAAAAAACACCCTTTCACTTATTAATAATGGCGATTGGGCATTGTATGCAGGTGTAGAATTCGGGAATGATGAATATAAGAAAAAGCCCGATTCTGTATCGGTACTTGCTTCCTGCACCTCCACAGGCGGAATAATAGAATTCTGGCTGGATTCGATTGATACCGGGACGAAAATAGCTGAATGCACAATAGAAAACACCGGAAGCTGGAATACATATAATGTTTTCAAAACCGCAATCACAGAAGAAGTTACAGATTATCACGATTTATATCTTAGATTTACCGGTTCAGGATTAAGCGAACTTTATAAAATTAAGTCTTTTATTTTTTCTTCAACGGCAGATTCAGTAACAAGCGTAGGAGAATATTTGGATTTATTGCCCGGTAAATTTCTTCTTGAACAAAATTATCCGAACCCTTTTAATCCATCAACAATAATCAGGTTTTCCCTGCCTGCCGGCAGACAGGAATTACCAATGAACAGTTTTGTTAATTTGAGAGTCTTCGATATATTAGGGCGCGAAGTTGCAACACTTGTAAACGAACAAAAACCAGCAGGAAATTACGAAGTGAAGTTCGATGCATCGCATTTATCTTCAGGAATCTATATTTACAAACTTACTATCGGTAATTTATCGGAAGAAAAGAAAATGATGCTTTTAAAATAGAGGTACGCTATTAAACGAAATAAAACAAGCATTTGCTACTGTGTAATTAACTTGAATATTTAGGGTTAAACAGAATTAATCTGTAATCACTATAGTCAGAAATTAAAAATATTTCACAAGCAATATTTTCGTCTTTTGCTTATTCGAATTGTTCAATCTGATTATAATGAATGTAAATCTTTTTGAGTGCAAATAAGCTAATATTTAACTGTAAAAAATCAGGAGTTTTAATGAAATTTTCCCAAATTATTCTGCCATTTATGGTTTTAATCTTTTTATTTATTTCAATTACCTCAGCTCAAAATCCTATCATCCGTAATCAATTTTCTGCCGATCCTTCTGCCAGAGTTTTTGAAGGAAAGGTTTACGTTTACCCCTCGCACGATATTTTACCAAAAGAAGGTAAAGGCCGTCCCAACTGGTTTTGTATGGAAGATTACCATGTCTTCTCTTCTGATAATTTAATTGATTGGACAGATCACGGCGTAATTATCAGCCAGGAAACAGTACCTTGGGTTAACCCAAAAGGATATGCAATGTGGGCGCCGGATTGTATTTATAAAAACGGAAAATATTATTTCTACTTCCCTGCTCCGGCCAAAGATACTGCAATTGGAAGAGGCTTTACAATTGGAGTAGCCGTTGCTGAAAAACCGTATGGACCATTTATTCCGCAAGAAAAACCAATTGAAGGAGTTCGCGGAATTGACCCTAACGTTTTTATTGATAAAGATGGACAGGCTTATTTGTATTGGTCTTCGCGTAATATCTTTGGAGTAAAGCTAAAAGATAATATGGTTGAGATTGAAGGAGAACCTGTAACTCTGCAAGATTTACCTTCGAAAGGTTTGAAAGAAGGTCCTTATATGTTTGAACGAAATGGTATTTATTACCTTACTTATCCTCATGTTCAGGATTCCACTGAAAGATTAGAATATGCAATTTCCGATAATCCGCTAGGACCATTTAAAGTAACCGGAGTGATTATGGATCAAAGATTGGAGTGCTGGACAAATCATCATTCAATTATTGAATATAAAGACCAATGGTACCTTTTCTATCATTACAACGATTATTCCCCCGAATTTGATAAAAACAGATCTGTTAGGATTGACAATCTCTTTTTTAATGAAGACGGTACTATAAAACCTGTAAAGGCTACACTTCGAGGAGTTGGCATTGCGAATGCAACAAGTGAAATTCAGATTGACAGATACAGTGAAATTAGCAGCGAAGGAGTTCGGATTGATTTTATAAATTCGAATAATAAATTTGAAGGATGGAAAACGATTCTTGAAAAAGAAAATTCGTGGATACGTTTTAACAGCGTTAATTTCACTGATACCATTAAAACCATTTCGGTTAAGGTTCAATCGAAAAACGGCGGAAACCTGCAATTAAACTTAAATGACTTAAATAATTCTTCGATAGCTCAAATAGAGATTTCTCCTTCGGCAGAATGGAAAGTAATTACTGTTCCCGTAATGCAAATTAAATCAGAAATTAACGATATAATTTTGCAGCTTAAAAGTAAAAGCAACATCGAAGTAGATTGGATTAGATTTAATAAATAGAATTTATCTATAAGACTACAATTGATATACATTATTTACTTAATTAATTCTAAATAGGTTAAATATGAAAAATTTAATTTTTTCTGCAGTAACAGTTTTTATTTTTATTAGCGCTTTTATATCTTGTCAATCAAACATTATACCTGAAAACTTTCAACAAACAACAATTTGCAATCCTGTAAATCTTAATTACAGATTTTGTTTGGATAAACCTTCGCGGCGAGAAGCAGCCGACCCGACGATGATTAACTTTAAGGATGAATATTATTTATTCGCATCAAAATCGGGCGGATATTGGCATTCGGTTGATTTAATCAATTGGGATTTAATTACAACTAAAGATCTTCCATTAGAAGATTACGCTCCGACTGCGGTGGTAATGAACGATACGGTGTATTTTATGGCATCGGCAGATAAACCTGCAGTATATAAAACCACTGACCCCAAAACTGGAAAATGGCAAATTGTTAATCCCGAATTTCCTATTGGAATGATTGACCCTTGCTTTTTTGTGGATGATGATAATCGTTTATATTTTTATTACGGCTGTTCCCCTGTTAATCCTTTATATGCAGTAGAACTTGATCCAAAGACTTTCAATCCGATAGGAAAACCTGTTGAATTATTCAACAGCAATAAAGAAAAATACGGATGGGAAAGATTCGGCGATTATAACGAAAGCAAAGAAAGTTCCTGGCTTGAAGGATCGTGGATGACAAAGTATAACAATAAATATTATTTGCAATATGCTATCCCAGGTACGCAATTTAAAAGTTATTGCGACGGACTATATGTTTCAGATAAACCGCTTGGAGAATTTAAGCTTGCAAAACATAATCCAATTTCTGCTAAGCCCGAAGGCTTTATCGGCGGTGCAGGACACAGCAGCACTTTCCAGGATAAGTACGGAAATTACTGGCATATTTCAACTATGTCCATTTCAGTAAAGCATATGTTTGAAAGAAGATTAGGTTTGTTCCCAATGTTTTTTGATAAAGACGGTGATTTGTACACATATACAGGATTCGGCGATTTTCCTTACAAAGTTCCAACTAAAAAAATCTCAAGTCCGGAAGAATTATCAACCGGTTGGATGCTGCTTTCTTACAACAAACCTGTAGAAGTTTCATCTGAATTGGCGGATCATCCTAAAAAATTTATTACCGACGAAAATATTCGTAACTATTGGAGCGCGAAAACAGCAAACAAGGGTGAATGGTTTTCAATCGATTTGGAGAAGGAATGTTCAATTAACGCTGTGCAAATAAATTATGCGGAAAACGAAACACAAATCTTCGGAAGAGAAGGAAATATATTTTATCAGTATCTTCTTGAGTATTCCTCGGATAATAAAAATTGGCAAGTTTTAACTGATAAAACACAAAATACGACGGATGTTCCTCACGATTATATCGAATTAAACAAGCCTGTTAAAGCAAGATATCTCCGCTTAACAAACTATAATATGCCGAGCGGTACCTTTGCAATTGCCGGTTTCCGGGTTTTTGGAAATGGAAGCGGAAAAGCTCCTTATCCAGTTGAAAAACTGGAAATTGAAAGATTATCCGAAGACAGATGCATTGTAAATTTAAAGTGGAATAAAAGTCCGAATACTACAGGTTTTAATATCCGATACGGAACTGATAAAAACAAATTGTACCATAATTATCAAGTATTAGATGCTGATTCGGTTACAATCAGAAGTTTGAACAGTTTGACAAAATACTTTTTTACTATTGATGCATTTAATGAAAATGGCGTGAGCAAAGGAAAAATAATTTTTGAGGTTGAATAGTGGATATAAAATTGAGTTTCTTTTTGTTATTTTAGGAGACTTTAATAATTAAGAATTTAAGTTAAAATGCCGCTGATTTTAAAATTAGTATTTTACAATTAAAATAAGGAGGATATGATTTGAGAAGTAACTATTTTGCAGTCCTGTCAACTATTTTTCTTCTGCAAGGAGCGTTGTTTGCGCAGACAAACCAAACTTCTTCAGTAGAAGATTTCAAACCTGCCACAACTAACCAGCAAGGGAAATTATATCCGGCGGTTAATTCCGAAGGCAGAGTCCGGGCAAGTATTTCAGCTCCCGAAGCAACAAAAGTTCAATTGGATATAAGCGCAAAAAAATATGATTTAGTTAAAGATGAAAAAGGGGTATGGACCGGAGATTCTGAACCGCAGGATGAAGGATTCCATTATTATCAACTTTGGATTGACGGCGCAGCTGTTCCTGATCCAAACAGTCTTTATTTTTATGGCGCAAGCCGCTGGGGAAGCGGTATTGAAATTCCTGCAAAAGATCAGGAATTCTATTCTTTAAAAAATGTACCGCATGGTCAGATAAGAGAACATATATATTATTCTAAATATAACGATGCTATGCGCCGTTGTTTTGTTTACACGCCTCCAGGATATGATAAAGACCTTTCAAAACGTTTTCCTGTTTTATATTTGCAGCATGGCGGCGGAGAAGATGAAACCGGCTGGGCTAATCAGGGTAAAACAAACCTGATTATGGATAACCTGATTGCATCCGGAAAAGCAGAAAAATTTATTATTGTTATGGATAACGGAACCTGGCGTCCGAAACAAGCTCCTGCAGCACCTCAGGGTCAGCGTCCTGCCGGATTTTCTTTGCCACAGGGCTGGGCTGATGATTTTATGAAAACTTTAACTCAGGATATTATTCCGATGATTGATGAAAATTATCGCACGCTTGCAGATAAAGACCACAGAGCAATGGCTGGCCTTTCGATGGGCGGAATGCAGACAAAAACCATAACATTGGCTCATCCTGAATTATTCTCGTATGTTGGAATTTTCAGCGGCGGAAGCTTTACCCTTGATGATTTGAAAGCAACTCCGAAATTTAAAGAAGGTATGAAAACTGTTTTCATTAGTTTTGGAAGCAGAGAACTTGAAAATCGCAGAGCAGGTTTCGGCGGCGATCCAAAAGTAGAAACAGAAGCTATTAAAGCTGCAGGAATGAATGCTCATTTTTATGTTTCACCTCTTACGGCTCACGAATGGCAGACATGGCGCCGCAGTCTTCACGAATTTGCCCAATTAATATTTAAGAATTAAAGGAGCTTTGTAATGAAAATATATTTTGTTTTATCTGTTGTTGTATTTTTAATGGTTTTCTTCTCATCAACTAAAGCACAAACAACTGTTTTAGAAGATTTTAAACCATCATCACTTAATCAGCCGGGACAAGAATATCCTCAAGTTAATTCACAAGGATATGCAAGATTCAAAATTGTTGCTCCTGATGCTAAAAGCGTAAAAGTAACTTTAGGACTTGGCGGTAAAGGCGGAACTGAGTTAAAAAAAGATGCTGAAGGCAATTGGGTTGGCACAACAGAAGGACCTTTGGATAAAGGGTTCCATTATTATCATTTAATTATTGACGGCGGAGTTTTTAACGACCCGGGCACTTTGAATTTTTACGGTTCTGTACGTTGGGAAAGCGGAATTGAAATTCCTGCGCCTGATGCAGATTTTTACGCATTGAAAAATGTTCCTCACGGAAAAGTTCAGCAGATTTTATTCCACTCAAAAAGTACAAATTCCGAAAAAAGAGCTTTTGTTTATACTCCTCCGGGATATGATCAAGATCAGTCAAAACGTTATCCGGTATTGTATCTTCAACACGGCTGGGGAGAAGACGAAACCGCTTGGAGCAATCAGGGACATGCCAATCTTATAATGGATAATCTTATTGCTGAAGGAAAAACCAAACCATTTATTATCGTTATGACATACGGAATGACGAATGAAATAAAATTCGGCAGCGGACTTAGAAATTTCAATATTGAACCATTTCAGACTGTACTTATTGATGAATTGATTCCTTACATTGATTCAAATTTCAGAACACTTTCGGATCAGCCAAACCGCGCAATGGCTGGACTTTCGATGGGTGGAATGGAAACCAAAACAATTACGATGAAAAACCTCGACAAATTTGCTTATATCGGATTATTAAGCGGCGGAACTTTTTCATTAGAAGATGTTAACAACACTCCTGGTTTTAAAGAAAAAGTTAAATTGGCATTTGTTAGTTTTGGCAGCAGAGAAATCGAAAATCAAGGAAACAGAGGATGGGGCGGCAATCCTAAAGAAAATGCAGAAGCTATAAAAAATGCTGGCATTAACAGCGTATTTTATGTTTCACCTGAAACTGCTCACGAATTTTTATCTTGGAGAAGAAGCCTTAAAGAATTAGCTCCGCTTCTTTTTAAGAATTAAAAAATATTAAGGTGTGTAATTAAAATTGCACACCTTTCGTTTAAATAACTGTCACTAATTCTACAAGTAACCGACATTATGATTATGAAAAAATTACAATTTATACTTTTATTTTTATGTTTAACATTTACAAGTTTCATAAATGCGCAAATACCTGCTGGAGCAAAATCACCATCTACTAACATCAGAGAAAATGATTATCCTTTTATTCTGCCCGATTTACGGGTAGTTTTTAAGGTAAATGCACCTGAAGCAAAAAAAGTGCAGATTGATTTAATGAAATTGTACGATATGCAAAAAGATGCATCCGGTAATTGGACAGTTACCACTGAACCTCAGGAACCCGGTTTTCACTATTACTCTTTAGTGATTGATGATGTTAAAGTTGCTGATCCGGCGAGTAAAACTTTTTTTGGAATGGGCAGAATGGCAAGCGGAATTGAAATTCCGGAAGCAGGTGCAGATTTTTATTCAATTAAAAATGTTCCACATGGTGACATTAGAAATGTATCTTACTTTTCAAAAGTTACAAATTCTTGGCGCAATTTAAATATTTACACTCCGCCGGGATATGATGAAAATTCAAACAAAAAATACCCTGTGCTTTATATTCAACACGGGGGCGGAGAAGATGAAAGCGGCTGGGCAGTTCAGGGAAGAACAAATATTGTTCTTGATAATCTTATTGCCGAGAAAAAAGCCGAACCAATGCTTGTTGTAATTCCTAACGGAAATGTAACCAGACCCGGAGAAAATTTTACAGGTTATTCCGAGCAGGCAATGCAGGCATTTAAGGAAGAATTGTTAGAAAACATAATACCATTTGTGGAAAGTAAATACAAAATTAAAACGGACAGAGAAAACAAAGCTTTAGCAGGTTTATCAATGGGGGGCGGTCAGTCTTTCTACACAGGTTTAAGAAATACAGACATTTTTGCAAATGTCGGAATTTTCAGCAGCGGGTTGTTTGGCGGAATTCCTCAATCGGGAAGTTCATTTGATCCTGAAAAGATTATCCCGGGAATACTTACCGATGCAGAATCATTTAATAAAAAGCTTGATGTATTTTACATTTCTGTTGGCGAACAAGACCAGAGAATTGATGCAACAAAAAAACTTATAGGTGTTTTTAAGGATAAAGGTTTGAAAGTTCACTTTTCATCATTTCCCGGCGGACACGAATGGCAGGTTTGGAGAAAATCTTTACACGATTTTGCTCAAAAACTATTTAAATAATGATTATTTATAGAAGCATCGAATATGCTTTTTTAATATAAATGCGATAAATAAGAGATATTGATTTACTTAAAATGGAGGCTAAATGAAACTAACAACATTACTGCTGTTAATATTTACAATGAATCTTTATTCCCAGACTCTTCCCTACCAAAATCCTAATTTAAGTTCCGAAGAAAGGGCTAAAGATTTAATTTCACGCTTAACTTTAGAAGAAAAAGCTAATCTGATGTGCGACGTTTCTGAAGCTATCCCGCGTCTCGGTATTAAAAAGTTTAATTGGTGGAGCGAAGCGTTACATGGGTTGGCAAATAACGATAGCGTAACAGTATTTCCGGAACCAATTGGAATGGCGGCATCATTTAATGACGAATTGGTTTACAAAGTATTCAATGCTGCTTCGGATGAAACCCGTGCGAAATATAATGCACTGATTAAAAGAGGCGGTGAAAATAAGAGATTTTTAAGTCTTTCGGTATGGACTCCGAATATTAATATTTTCCGCGATCCTCGCTGGGGACGCGGTCAGGAAACTTACGGAGAGGATCCTTATTTAACTTCAAGAATGGGTATTTCTGTTGTTAAAGGTTTACAAGGGCCAGATGATGCAAAATATAAAAAACTTCTTGCTTGTGCAAAACACTATGCTGTTCACTCCGGTCCCGAATGGAGCAGACATGAGTTAAATCTTACAGATGTTAATCCCCGCGATCTTTGGGAGACATACCTCCCTGCTTTTAAATCCTTAGTTCAGGATGCAGATGTCCGCCAGGTAATGTGCGCATACCAGCGTTTAAATGACGAGCCTTGCTGCGGTAATACAAGATTGTTGCAGAAAATTTTACGTGAAGACTGGGGTTTTAAACATCTTGTAGTTTCCGATTGCGGCGCAATAACAGATTTTTATTCAAGCCACAAGGTATCTTCCGATGCAACACATGCTGCAGTGAAAGGTGTTATAGCCGGAACTGATGTTGAATGCCAATGGGATAACCATGCTTATAAAAAATTACCCGAAGCTGTTAAAAAAGGAATAATTACAGAAAAAGAAATTGACGAGCGCTTATTACGTGTTTTAATTGGCAGGTTTGATCTTGGAGAAATGGATAAAGATGAAATAGTACCTTGGGCACAAATTCCTATATCAGTTGTTAACAACGATGAACATCGTAAATTAGCTTACGATATGTCTCTTGAAACTATGACTCTTCTTCAAAATAAAAGAAATATACTGCCTTTATCCAAATCAATTAAAAAAATTGCCGTTATCGGACCTAACGCCGATGATGAACCGATGCTTTGGGGTAATTACAACGGCACACCGATTCGCACAATTACAATTCTCGACGGAATAAAAACAAAAGTCCCGAGCGAAAATATTATTTACGATAAAGCTTGCGATTTAGTTGAAGACAAAGTAACAGTGAGTTATTTTGATCAATGTAATTTTGAAGGGAAAAAAGGATTTAAAGCTACATATTGGAATAACATAACAAGTGAAGGCAACAGTGTTATTTCTCATCAAATTGTTAACCCGATTAAATTAACAACAGCCGGACAGCACGAATTTGCTTCGGGAGTTAAATTAGAAGGTTTCTCTGCTAAATACGAAACCGAATTTGTTGCAAGCAAAACAGAAGAAATAGTATTTAAATGCGGAGCTACTGGTCATTTTGAATTATTAGTTAACGGCGAATCTATTGTCAAGTATGAAAACTGGAGAACCCTTATTTCGAAACATCCTATAAAAGTTGAAGAAGGGAAAAAGTATGATATCGAAATCCGTTTTTTTCAGATGAACAATTGGCAGGCAAATCTTGAATTTACTTTTGGAAGAGAAGTGGATGTTGATTACACTGAACTAATTAAAAAGTTAAATGGAATAGAAACAGTGGTTTATGTCGGCGGACTTTCAACTGTATTAGAAGGCGAAGAAATGCCTGTATCGTACCCTGGTTTCAAAGGCGGCGACCGTACTAATATCGACCTTCCTTCTGTTCAGCGTAATTTGTTAAAAGCATTAAAAAAAGCCGGTAAAAAAGTAATCTTTGTAAACTGTTCAGGTTCTGCTATCGCCCTTACACCCGAAACCGAAACCTGCGATGCAATTTTACAAGCTTGGTACGGAGGAGAATCCGGCGGTCAGGCTGTTGCGGATGTTTTATTCGGTGATTATAACCCGTCCGGTAAACTGCCTGTCACGTTCTATAAGAATTCCGATAATTTAGGCGATTTTGAAGATTATTCAATGAAAGGACGCACTTACAGATTTACATCCGATTACCTCTTCCCTTTTGGATACGGATTAAGTTATACAAAATTTAAAATAGGAAAAGCAAAATTCAGTAAGACACAGATTAATAAAGATGAAAACCTTGTTATTACAATACCTGTTTCAAATACAGGAAAACTGAAAGGGACAGAAATAGTTCAAGTATACGTACGAAAGATTAATGATATTGATGGTCCTATAAAAACCTTAAAAGGTTTTCAGAGAGTAACATTAAATACAAGAGAAAAAACTGATGCAGTAATCACTCTGCCTGCTTCTTCTTTTGAATTTTTCGATTACAGTACCGGTAAAATGTCTGTTTCCTCCGGAAAATATGAAATTTTTTACGGTAATAGTTCGGATGCAAAAGACTTAAAGTCGACAATAATTGCTATTAAATAATGAAGAAATTGATTTAACTAAAAAGAATCTGGTTCTTTAAATGTTCAAGTTATTAAAAAATCAGGTAAATATTTTGATTATAAATTAATTATGGAAATTGTTTTGGAAAAGAAACTTGTTATCACAATTTTAATATTACTTTCTGGACTTCTTAACTTATATGCAGAAAATGGACATAGTCTCTGGCTGCGCAATCAGATTCCTAAACAGGTAGAAGTTATCTGCTCAAAACAGTCTGAAACTTTAAGTATTGCAGTTCAGGAATTAAAACAGAATTGGCAAGGTAATCCCGGTGCGGAAGTTACCCTCAGTATCAAATTTAATAAAGAAATAAAGGGTGATGGATATATTCTTGATTCATCAGGTGTACAAGCAAATACAGATATTGGAATATTATACGGTGTTTATGATCTGTTGCGCCGCCAAAGAATTGAACAACCTACAAAGGAATTAATTTCTAATCCATCATACGAAATTCGCTTGCTTAACCATTGGGATAACCTTGATGGTACAATTGAACGCGGATATGCCGGAAAATCGATATTCTGGCGCGATGAAAATGAGATTTTAACAATTACGGAACAAGACAAAATATTATGGCAGGAATATGCCCGTGCTAATGCATCAATTGGAATTAACGGCACTGTTTTAAATAATGTAAATTCATCACCTAAAATGCTGGAAATTAAAACTCTGCAAAAAGTAAAAGCTATTGCAGAGGTTTTACGACCTTATGGAATTAAAACATACCTGTCTGTAAATTTTTCTTCTCCTGCCGTTTTGAGCGGTCTTAAAACCTCAGACCCATTGGATTCTGATGTAATAAAATGGTGGAAAAATAAAGTGAAGGAAATCTACACTTTAATCCCGGATTTTGGCGGATTTCTTGTTAAAGCAAATAGTGAAGGGCAGCCCGGACCTCAGGATTTCGGGCGTACTCATGCTGATGGTGCGAATATGATGGCTGATGCTTTAAAACCATTTGGCGGAATTGTAATGTGGCGCGCTTTTGTGTACAGTCCTAAAGAAAAAGATCGTGCTATGCAAGCTTATTCTGAATTTATGCCATTAGAAGGCAAGTTTCGAGAAAATGTTATTATCCAGGTGAAAAATGGACCGGTTGACTTTCAACCCCGCGAGCCTTTTAATCCGCTATTCGGCGCAATGAAAAAAACTGCAGTTATGCCGGAACTACAAATTACACAGGAGTATTTGGGACATTCAAAACATCTTGTCTTTTTATCTACGATGTGGGAAGAATTTCTGAATAGCGATACTTATCATCAGGGAAAAGGAAGCACAGTTGCCAGATGTACCGATGGAAGCATTTATCCTCATAAATATACTGCAATTGCAGGTGTTTCAAACATTGGTCTTGATTCTAACTGGTGCGGTCATACTTTTGCTCAATCTAACTGGTATGCGTTTGGTCGTTTGGCATGGAATAACAATTTGACAAGTGAAGATATTGCTGCTGAATGGATCAAATTGACTTTTTCAAATAAATCAAGCATTTCGGATTTTAATGATTGGCAGGAGCACTTTTTATTACCCGTAAAAAAAATGATGATTGAAAGTCGTGAAGCGGCTGTTGATTACATGATGCCTTTAGGACTTCATCATATTTTTGCAGGCGATCATCATTATGGACCCGGTCCCTGGTATGCACCTCCAAACTTACGTCCAGATTGGACTCCTCCTTATTATCACCGTGCTGATAAAAACGGAATCGGTTTTGACCGTACCCAATCCGGAAGCAATGCAGTAAGCCAGTATCACGAACCTTTAAGTTCTCAATTTAATAATGTAAACACTTGCCCGGAAGAATATTTGTTATGGTTTCATCATTTGTCATGGGATTATAAGATGAATAACGGACGAATTTTATGGGATGAATTATGTTTCCGTTATGAAAACGGTTTGAATAAAGTCCGGGGTTTTCAGAAAGTATGGGATAAAGTAAAAAATTATGTTGATGAACAAACATTTACTGAAGTGCAAAGTAAACTACGCAGCCAATGCCGAGCGGCTCAAATGTGGAAAGATGGATGTTTATTATATTTTCAGCAATTCAGTCAAATGCCAATTCCATATGATATTGAGCGTCCTGTTTATGATTTAGATAAATTGGAGAAAATGGATTTTACGAAAGATTAGAATTTTACACTTTCTGCACTGTTTTTAACAAGGCAAAAGATTTGTTATAAGTTAATAAAAGGATTAGTTAATAGAAATTTAACAAAATTATTCAGGAGCAATAAGGTATGTTCAGAAAATATTTAAGCATTTTAGCATTTGTTTTTTCTTTAGCAATAGTTATTGAAGCCCAATCTTTTAAAAAAACTGAATTAGGTATAAAATCCACAATTAATTCTGTAGATTATGAAATTCAGTTTATTAATCCTTCAATTGTAAGAATTCTTAAATCTCCGGTTCAAAAGGAATTTAGTAAAGAAAGTTTTTCGGTAATTGCGAAACCTGCAAATACTGAAATTAATATAACCGAAAACGGCAATTCTCTGTCAGTTAGCAGTAAAGAATTAACCGTTAAAATTGATTTAAAAAACGGTGCTGTATCCTTTTTTAAGCTTTCCGGCGAATTGCTGTTATCTGAAAAAAATGAAGGTTATTCCTTCACAAAATTTGATGATATTGGCAATAGTACTTTTAGTGTAGGACAATCGTTTAATTTAAGTAAAGATGAAGCAATTTACGGGCTGGGTCAGCAGCAGCAGGGAAAAATGATTCAGCGAAATATAAAGTTGAAAATGGTGCAGGGAAATACCGATGACTATTCGCCTTTTTTTGTCTCGATAAAAGGCTATGGTTTATTCTGGGATAATTACTCACCAACTACTTTCACAGATAATCCAGGCGAAACAACTTTTTCTTCGGAAGTTGGAGATTGCATTGATTACTATTTTATGTATGGTGAAAACCTCGACGGCGTAATTGCAAAGATGCGCGAATTGACAGGTCAAGCTCCTATGTTTCCGCTTTGGACTTTCGGATATTGGCAAAGCAAAGAACGGTATAAAAGTCAGGATGAGCTGGTAGATGTAGTTAAAAAATACAGGGAATTAAATGTCCCGATTGACGGCATAATTCAGGACTGGCAATATTGGGGAAATAATTATCTCTGGAACGCGATGGAATTTCTGAATGTAGATTTTCCAAATCCTAAAAAAATGATTGACGATGTGCATAAATTGAACGCACGTATGATTATATCAATCTGGAATTCCTTTGGACCTCAGACCAAACAGTATAAAGAATTGGATAAAATCGGAGCATTGATGGATTTCAATACTTGGCCGCAATCAGGTTCTGAGAAATGGCCGCCGAATATGGATTACCCATCCGGAGTAAAAGTTTATGATCCATATAATCCAAATGCCCGCGATATTTATTGGAGACATTTAAATAAAGGAATATTCGAGCTTGGAATGGACGGCTGGTGGATGGATTCCTCTGAACCGGATCATCTTGATGCAAAAGATTCAGATTTGAATAACAAAACTTATCTTGGCTCATTCCGTAAAGTTCGAAACGCTTTTCCATTAATGACTGTTGGTGGAGTTTATCAAAATCAACGAAAAGTATCGTCCGATAAAAGAGTATTCATCCTAACGAGATCGGCTTTTGCAGGACAACAGCGTTACGGAGCTAATACTTGGTCGGGAGATGTTGTTGCTTCGTGGGATGCTTTGCGTAATCAAATTTCTGCCGGATTAAATTTTTCACTTACAGGAATTCCTTATTGGAACAGTGATATCGGCGGGTTTTTCTTGTGGAATTTTCCTAAAAAATTAGAAGACCCGAATTACAGAGAATTATACGTTAGATGGATTCAGTTCGGTGCTTTCTGTCCGATGATGCGCTCTCACGGTGCTGACGCGCCCCGGGAAATTTATCAATTCGGCAAAAGAGGCGATATACTTTTTGATGCGATTGAGAAATCAATAAAACTCAGATATTCACTGCTCCCTTATATTTATTCTTCGGCTTGGGAAGTAACTTCAAAGCATTCTACAATGATGCGTGCGCTTGCGTTTGATTTTGCTAATGACAAAAATGCACTCGATATCAATAATGAATATTTATTTGGGAAGAATCTTCTTGTTTGTCCTGTTACTAATCCAATGTATTCCAAATCGTTGGTTAACGGTAAAGACACAGTAAAAATAGCTGACTTCTCGCAAACGAAATCAAGTGATATTTATCTGCCAAAAGGTTCAAACTGGGTTGATTTCTGGACAGGCGAAAAATTAAACGGCGGACAAACAATTAAGAAAGAAACCCCGATAGATATTATCCCATTATACCTTAAAGCCGGTTCTATTCTTCCAATTGGTCCCGATGTTCAATATGCCGCAGAAAAAAACTGGCAGAATCTTGAAATAAGAATTTATCCTGGAGCAGATGGTGAGTTCACCCTTTATGAAGATGAAAATGACAATTACAATTATGAAAAAGGCATTTATTCTACAATCAGTTTTGTTTGGGATGATGCGAGCAAAACATTGACAGTAAATGATAGAGAAGGTTCTTTCCCGGGAATGCTTGAAGAACGGACTTTTAATATTGTTTTGGTTTCAAAAGATAATGGTTTGGGTTTTATTAAATCAGAAAAATGTAATAGAATAATATCTTATAACGGAAAGCAATTAAAAATTCCGTTAAAGTAATGGTTTTAAAGTTCTTATTTTTGTTGAGAATTATTTTCTTAAAGATGTATAAATAGATTTCTAATTTACCGGAGTTAGAGAGCAATACAGAATATTTTTCTTAATTTTGCTTTTAATAATTTAAATAATTAAATGGAGTTGATTTGTGAAAACAACATTAAGTATGTTTCTAATTTTATGTCTGACCTTAATAACAAGGCTTTATTCTCAGGATATTGCGAGTGTTTCAAGTCCTGATAAAAATCTTTATGCAAACGTTTCCATTGAAAATGGAAAGATACTTTATTCCGTTCTTTTTAATGGAAAAACAATGATTGAAAAATCTCCCTTGGGACTGATTACAAACGAAGGAGATTTCACTTCTGATATGAGTTTTGTTGATTCAACAACAAGTAAAATTTCAAAAGATTATACTCAGTTAAAAATAAAAAAATCATTTATTCAGTATAGAGCAAATACATTAAAATGTACTTTTTCAAATAAAGAAAAAAAGCAAATCTCAATTGTATTTCAGGTTAGCAACAATGATATCGCTTTCAGATATGAGTTGCCTATTTGGGGAGAAAGATATGCTGCTGTTATCGAGAAAGAAATTACCGGTTACAAATTTCCTTCATTCACAACTACTTTTCTTTCAGGGATGATGGAGCCGATGAACGGTTATGCACGTACTTCTCCAAGTTACGAAAACGGATATGAAGCAGATGCGCCGATGGAGAAATCAACTTCGGCTGAAGGATATGTTTTCCCGGGACTTTTCCGCGTTGGAGATAACGGTTGGGTTTTACTTTCCGAAACAGGAGTCAGAAGTTTATACTGCGCCTCGCATTTAAGTAAATATGAAAACGGTTTATATTCTGTCGAGTATCCAAATCCTAAACAAAATAACGGGTTTGGAAGCAACGGTGCACAGATAGGTTTGCCAGGAGTTACTCCCTGGAGGACAATTACTGTCGGCGAAAATTTAAAGCCAATCGTAGAAACTACAATTCCTTTTGATGTTGTTGATCCATTGTACGAACCTTCGCAAAACTATAAATTCGGACGCAGCACCTGGAGCTGGATTATCTGGCAGGATAACAGTATGAACTTTGAAGATCAGGTGAAATACATTAATTTGGCTGCAGCAATGAACTATGAATATATTCTTATTGATGCTTATTGGGATGCAAATCTTGGTTACGACAAAATAAAAGAATTGGTCAAATATGCAGCTTCAAAAGGAGTCGGTGTATTTTTGTGGTACAATTCAAACGGTTCTTTCAACGATGCCTGGCCTACTCCGCTTAATAAAATGAATACTTCGGTTGCCCGTAAAAAAGAAATGAAATGGCTGAAAGAAGCCGGAGTTAAAGGACTTAAAGTTGATTTTCTTGGCGGCGACAAACAAGAAACTATCCGTTTGTATGAAGACATTATGTGCGATGCAAACGAATATGGTTTGATGATTATTTTTCACGGAGCTACTCTTCCCCGCGGATGGGAAAGAATGTACCCGAATTTTGTTGGCTGCGAAGCTGTTCTTGCTTCCGAAATGCTTGTTTTTATGCAGCACGTTCGTGATCAGGAAGCCTTCTTTGCTTCTCTCCATCCATTTATCAGAAACAGCGTTGCAAGTATGGAATTCGGCGGCGTTATGCTTAACGATTTCCTAAATAAGGGCAATGAGAAAGGACAGCAAAGATTAACTACCGACGCTTTTCAATTAGCTACGGGCATATTGTTCCAAAATCCTGTTCAAATGTTTGCTTTAACTCCAAACAATTTGACCGATGTGCCTGAATTTGAAATTGAGTTTATGCGGAATATTCCAACCACTTGGGATGAAATCAAATTTATTGACGGTTACCCCGGTAAATATTGTGTTTTAGCACGCCGCAGCGGGCAAAAATGGTATGTTGCGGGAGTAAATGCAGAGAAATCCGCAAAACAATTAAAACTGAATTTATCAATGTTTGCAGGTCAGAAAGTAAATTTATACAATGACAGAAAGAGCAAGGAAACCTATATGGAAAGTTTAGCTATTCCGGAAAATGGAGAAGTTTCAGTAACTATCCAGCCAAACGGCGGATTTGTAATTACAAAATAAATTAGGAAGCTAAAAATGAAAAAAATATTTGCATTGCTTATTCTTTTAATTTCATCTGTTTTTACAATTGCTCAGGTATCATCCGTAATTTCACCAAACGGAAAAATTGAAATATCACTTCTGAATAAAACGGAAAGTAAGACCGGTGAGTGGTATTTAAAAATAAACGAATTAAAAAGTTCTGGCAGTAATGCTGTAATTTCGGAAGTTAAACTTGGTTTGGAGAGAAATGACCAGAAATTTCAAAGCGAGCTAAGTTTAGTTAAGGTCAGTTCGCCTAAAAAAATTGATGAGAAGTATTTATCTCTGATTGGGAAAAAATCGCAATGCAGCAACTCGGCAAACGAGATTGAAGCTTCTTTTAAGAATCCTGACGGCTCAATTCTAAAATTAGTTGTTCGCGCTTATAACGACGGCGCAGCTTTCCGGTATGAATTTCCTGAAAAATCGGGGACATTTGTGATTAAGGATGAACTTACTTCTTATAATATTTCTTCCGATGCAAAAAGGTGGATGACGAAATGGGACCTTGCCAACGAAGGATTATTTTCTTTTATTAAAGATATAAACGTGCAGCAGACCTGGGGATATCCGGCATTATTCAATTCAAAAGATTCTACAACCTGGTTTTTAATTCACGAAGCCGATTTGGATAGAACCTATTGCGGAACTAAGCTGAGCAATGTTGATGATAAATCCTATTTCAAACTGACATTTCCCGATCCTGGAGACGGAGACGGCGAAGTGCAGCCCAAAATAAACCTTCCTTGGAAATCGCCTTGGAGAGTAATAATTATTGGAAGTCTTGCAGACATCGTTGAATCAACTTTAATTGACGATATCAGCCGTCCTTCCACAATTACTAAAACCGATTGGATTAAACCGGGAGTTGCTTCGTGGAATTATTGGTCAAGCAATCACGGTACTAAGGACTTTAAAGTAGTGTGTGATTTCGCTGATCTTGCAGCTTCAATGGGCTGGCAGTACACGCTTCTGGATTGGGAATGGGATCAGATGGGTAACGGCGGCAAATTGGAAGATGCTTTAAAATATATCCATTCTTTGGGCGTTAAACCTTTAATGTGGTATAATTCGGGAGCTTTTAAATGGGTTACGGCTACCCCCCGCGACAGGATGCTGACGCATCAAAACCGTATTGAAGAGTTTGCTAAATTAAAAGAACTTGGCGTTGCCGGAATTAAAGTCGATTTCTTTTTAAGTGAAAAGCAGGATATGATTAAATACTATCTTGATATTTTAGAGGACGCTGCGAAATACGAAATTATGATATATTTCCACGGCTGCGTTGTGCCGAGAGGATGGGCAAGAACATACCCGCATTTAATGACTTATGAAGGAATAAGAGGGGCAGAATGGTATAATAACGGTCCGGATTTTACAACTACCGCTCCAAAGCACAACACAATTATTCCTTTTACACGTAATGTTGTCGGATCAATGGATTACACTCCTGTAACTTTTACTAATTCTCAATTTCCTCATTTAACATCTTACGGACATGAACTTGCACAAAGTGTAGTTTACGAATCAGGAATCCAGCACATGGCAGACCGCCCCTCAGGATACAATAATTTGCCTGATGCAGCCCGTTCATTCTTAAAAGAGGTAACAAGTTCCTGGGATGATACAAAGCTTGTTTCCGGTTATCCCGGTAAAGATATAATACTCGCGCGCCGGAAAGCAGATAATTGGTTTATCGGCGGAATGAATTCGGAAGATAAAGAGAAAACCTTAACTTTTAATTTTCCATTTTTAGAAAACGGAGTAAAATATAAACTGACACTGATTGCCGACAGTGAACACGATAAGGATTTAGCAATAGATTATTCAGTTATTGATAATTCAGGTTCAGTAAAAGTTAAAGTTCTTCGTCGCGGCGGTTTTGCTGCAATTCTTAAACCTATAAAGGATTAATTATAAAAAGGTAAACTTATGATTAAATGTTTTATCTATTTGAATTTACTCTCGTTTTTTTGTTTTGGACAATTAGTAAAAAGTTACAAAAGCTTTGACGACAGAATTGAAATGAAATTACAAGAAGGTACTTTATGTGTTTATCCGTTAGCGGAAAATGCAGCAAGAATAAACTTCTTTGTTTCGCAGAAAAGCGACTTACCCGAACTGATTTTAACATCAACCGTAAAAATGCCAAAGTTTGAAGTAATTGAAAACTCTGAGAAAATTGAAGTTAAGTTGAATAAATTAAAAATATTCGTCGATAAAAAAACTTCTTCAATTTCTTATGCGGATGTTAACGGAAATATTTTTCTTTCTGAAAAAAACGGAAGCAGAAAATTGACGCCTGGTGAAACTATGGGTGAACCCTGCTATGATGCCGGACAAAGTTTTTTATCTCCGGATGATGAGAAGATTTTCGGTTTAGGTCAGTTTCAGGATGGCAATTACAATTTGAAAAATGTAGCTCGCAGACTGACACAAGTAAATTCTCAAATTGCAATTCCTTTCATTTATTCGAGCAAAGGCTACGGACTTCTTTGGAACCAGTATGGATTAACTGATTTTAATCCAGCAGATAATAAAATTGAATTGCAAAAACAAGTTCAAGTAGAAAACAAGGAAAATAAAACTGCCGAAGTAACAACAACGGCAGGGACAAAAACAATTTCGCAAAACCAGTCGCTTTATCAAGGAAAATTTTCTGTTCCGAAAGACGGCGAATATTCAATATTTCTGAATCTTGGGGATATGGATAACCGCCAGTCTGTTTTAATTGACGGTGAACCTGTAATCGATTTAAGCAATCTTTGGCTCCCCCCGACAATAGGGAAATTAGTAAACCTCAAATCGGGCGAACACGATATTCAGGTGGTTTGTAAATCGGAAAACGTGCCGGAATTATTTTGGAAACTTTCTGACGATTTAACAACATTCCGTTCGCCGCATACAAAAATGCTTGATTACACAATTTTTTACGGACCTTCCGCCGATGAGGTGATTTCTACTTACAGGAATCTTTCCGGAAACGTGCCGATGCTTCCCCGCTGGGCTTATGGATTTTGGCAGTGCAGAGAAAGATACACTTCAGGAAATCATTTGACCGAAACAGTTAAAGAATTCCGCAAAAGAAATTTACCGATGGATGTTATTGTTCAGGACTGGCAGTATTGGGGAAATAACGGCTGGGGTGTTCCAATATTTGACAGTACGAATTATGCTGATCCTGAAAAGTTCATAAAGGAAATACACGATTTAAACGCGCATTTTAATATTTCTATCTGGTCAAATCCTGATAAAAATTCTTCAATCGGGAAAGATTTCCTTTCAAAAAATCTTTTTATTCCGGATACAAAATGGCTCGATTATTTTAATCCTTTAACCAGAGAGGCATATTGGAAAACATTGAAAGACAATCTTTTTGATTACGGTGTAGATTCCTGGTGGATGGACGCAACAGAGCCCGAAAATGACGCTTTACATAAAACTATGACTTATCTTGGTCCCGGAGATTTTTACAGACTTACCTACCCCTTGTTTGTCAGCAGATCAGTTTATGAAGGGCAGCGCGAAGCAACCGATGCGAAAAGAGTATGCATACTTACTCGCTCGGCTTTTTCGGGACAGCAAAGATACGGCACAATAAATTGGTCTGGAGATATCGGCGGAAACTGGGATTCATTTCAGAAACAAATTGTTGCAGGATTAAACTTTTCAGTAACCGGTATGCCGTACTGGACAACTGATATCGGCGGATTTTTCAGACCGGGAAAAGCGCAATATACAGATAAAAATTTTGGCGAACTGCTTATCCGCTGGTTTCAGTGGGGAGTTTTTAACCCGATTTTCAGAATTCACGGTTATCAATCGGAAACAGAACCATGGAAATACAGTGCTGAAGTTGAAAATAATATGAAGGAAATGCTGAATTTGCGTTATCGTTTATTGCCTTATGTTTATTCCGAAGCTTGGCAGATTACAAAAAACGGCTCGACAATGATGCGTCCGCTTGTTATGGATTTCCGCGAAGATGCAGAAGCTTTAAAACACCCCTACGAATATATGTTCGGGAAATCTTTTTTAGTTAATCCCGTTACTGAATTTGGATTGAATGAAATTGATGTTTATATGCCTGAATCAAGTGGTTGGATAGATTTCTGGACTGGCGAAAAATTCAACGGCAGTCAGGTTGTAAAATCATCAGCCCCGCTGAATAAAATTCCATTATTTGTTAAAGCCGGTTCAATTATTCCAATGGGACCCGAAATCCAGTATGCTGCCGAAAAAACAGATCCGGTTGAAATAAGAATTTTTCCCGGAGCTGACGGCGAATTTACGCTTTACGAAGATGAAAACGACAGCTACAATTATGAAAAAGGAATGTTTTCAACTATTAAATTCGAATGGAATGAAGAAAATAAAACTCTGATTATCAACAAAAGAAACGGTTCGTTCCCTGGAATGCTTGATAAACGGGTTTTTAATATTGTAATAGTTTCAAAAGGAATTGGCGCAGGAATGAATGCTGCAAGCCGATTTGATAAAACAATCACTTACACCGGTGAAAAAGTAGTTTTCAAAAAATAGAGTAAAAAAAATATTGGAGAAAGTTATGAAAATCAAATTAATTATTTTTGCCGCCGTTTTACTAATCAGTAATTTGAATGCGCAAGACAAGCTGTACTCAAATGAGTTTCCGCTGGAGGACGTAAAATTACTTGACGGACCTTTTAAAGATGCTTTTAATCTTAATATTGAAACGCTTCTTAAATATGATGTTGACAGATTGTTATCGCCATATAGAAAACAAGCGGGTTTATCCGAAAAAGCTAAAGGTTATCCCAACTGGGACGGACTTGACGGACATGTCGGCGGACATTATCTTTCTGCAATGGCAATGATTTATTCTTACAATAAAAATGCAGAATGTAAAAAGCGGATTGACTATATAATTTCAGAAATTAAAGATTGTCAGGAAGCCAATGCAGTTAATAATCCTGACTGGGGAATCGGTTATGCCGGAGGAGTTCCGAACAGCAATGAAATCTGGTCGACTTTGAAATCGGGCGATTTAAAAGCTTATAATTCAGCTTGGGTTCCCTGGTATAATATTCACAAAATGTACGCAGGTTTGCGCGACGCCTGGATTTATTGCGAAAACGAAGAAGCTAAAAACATATTTATAAAATTCTGCGATTGGGCAATAAATATAACATCAGCGCTTTCGGATGAAAAGATGAAAGAGATGCTGGCAATGGAGCACGGCGGAATAAATGAAATATTTGCGGACGCATATCAAATAACCGGAGATATTAAGTATTTAAATGCAGCAAAAAGATTTTCGCACAAGGAATTTCTTGACCCTTTATCAAAAGGAATTGACAATTTAGATAATAAGCACGCAAATACGCAAATTCCCAAATTTATTGGCTTTGGAAGAATTGCAGAAATTGATAAAGATGAAAAATATTTAAAAGCCGCTTCATTTTCCTGGGAAACTGTTACTTCAAATCGTTCATTGGCTTTTGGCGGAAACAGCCGGAGAGAACATTTCCCGAGTGTAACATCCTGCATCGATTACGTAAATGTAAATGACGGACCCGAATCCTGTAATTCGTACAATATGCTTAAACTTACAGAAGATTTGTTCCGGATAAATCCTGCTGCAAAATATGCCGATTATTACGAAAGAACAGTATTTAATCACATCCTTTCTACACAGCATCCCGAACACGGCGGATATGTATATTTTACTCCGGCTCGTCCAAGGCATTACCGTGTTTATTCCGCTCCAAACGAAGCAATGTGGTGCTGCGTGGGCACGGGAATGGAAAATCATTGCAAATATAACGAGTTCATTTATACTCATTCCAACGATAGTCTTTACTTGAATTTGTTTATCGCTTCCGAATTGAATTGGAAAGATAAAGGCATTAAAATCCGGCAGGAAACAAATTTTCCGTACGAGGAGAAAACAAAACTTACAGTTACAGAAGGTAATTCAGAATTTAAGCTTATGATAAGATACCCATCTTGGGTTGGCAAAAATGAGCTGAATATTATAATAAACGGGAATGATTTTTCTTACAATTCCCTTCCCTCTTCTTATGTTTGCATTGATAGAAAATGGAATAAAAATGACGTAATTGAAATCAGTCTTCCGATGCGGAACACAGTTGAGCGGCTTCCTAATGTTTCAAATTATGTGGCATTTATGCACGGTCCCATTCTTCTCTGCGCCAAAACAGGGACTGAAGATTTGAAAGGGTTAATTGCCGACAACGGACGCTGGTCGCAATTTGCCGCAGGAGAATATCTGCCGGTTGATAAAGCCCCGATTTTAATTGAAGACAATATTGACCGGATTGCCGAAAAGCTTGTTCCGGTAAAAGATAAGCCTCTGAATTTCAAATTAAATATCGATATGATTAATAGAGCGGATTTAACTCTTGAGCCTTTCTACAAAATCCACGATTCGCGATATATGATGTACTGGCTGGCATTGACTAATGACGGTTATAAATCTTATCTGGATTCGTTGTCAAATATCGAAAAAGCAAAATTAGCGATTGAAAAAAGGACAATCGATTATGTTGCTGTTGGCGAGCAGCAGCCCGAAACCGATCATAAAATGCTTAAAGAAAATTCGAATACAGGAAATAATTTGCATGAATTTTGGCGTGAAGCATCTAGCGGCGGTTTTTTCAGTTACGATTTGGCTACAAATTCCGAAACCAATATAAGTATGCTTGTCCGCTACTGGGGAGCTGAATGGGGAAACAGGAAATTTGAGATTTACATTGATGATGAAAAACTTATAACAGAAGACAATACCGGCAGATGGAATCTTTCCGCATTTCAAGATGTGGTTTATCAGATTCCTGATTCGATGGTAAAAGGTAAAAGTTATATTCGTGTGAAATTTCAATCGCTTCCGGGAAATACTGCCGGAGCCGTTTATGTTGTGCGCTTGCTTAGAAATGATTAATAAATTCAATAATTGACTAAGCCTAAAGAAGAAATTTTGTAATTAACTGAGCTAATAAAAAATTAAAAAGGTAGTAATATGTTATCAAATTTTATTGTTGATCAGAAGAAAAATATTACACGGGTATTCACCGCGTTTGCTTTGCTTGTTTTATTCAGCGCTAACATTTTTCCGCAGGATTCAAACTTTTATATATTCTTGTGCTTCGGACAATCGAATATGGAAGGAAATGCAAGAATTGACCAGAAAGATACAGTTGTAAGCAGCCGTTTTCAGGTAATGTCAGCGGTCGATTGCTCAAAACTGGGCAGAAAAATGGGAAACTGGTACAAAGCAATTCCGCCTTTGTGCAGATGTTACACCGGACTAACCCCCGCCGATTATTTTGGCAGAACATTGGTTTCAAATCTTCCCGACAGCATTAAAATCGGTGTAATTAATGTTTCAATCGGCGGATGCAAAATTGAATTATTCGACAAAGATAACATCGAATCATACATTGCTAAAGCGCCGGACTGGGAGAAACCTATGATTAAGGAATATGATGGAAATCCATACGCGCGGCTTGTTGAAATGGCAAAACTTGCTCAGAAGGACGGAGTGATAAAAGGAATTCTTATGCATCAGGGTGAATCAAATACGAATGATACACTCTGGACGAAAAAAGTAAAAGTCGTTTACGATAATTTACTGAAAGATTTGAATCTGAATCCTGAAGATGTTCCGCTGCTTGCCGGGGAAGTTGTCCACGAAGAACAAGGCGGAGCCTGCGCTAGTATGAATTCGATAATTGCAACCCTGCCCCAGACAATTCCCAATTCGTTTGTTATTTCCTCAAAAGGATGCCCTCAGCGCGGAGACAAACTGCATTTTACTTATGAAGGTTACCGTAAATTAGGAAGACGATATGCAATTCAAATGCTATCAATATTAGGCTGGCAATAAGTTATACGGAATTAAAACATTATAAATGCTTCATCTTTTAAAAATGATGAGGCATTTTATGTAACAGAAATGTGTAAAGATTGATTTAGAAATTATAGTTTTAAGGTAACGTAAATGAAGAAATTTGTTTTTTTGATGTGTTTTTTAGGGACTGTTTTCCCGCAGCAAAATGATTGGGAAAACCAGATAGTTTTCGGGATAAACAAGCAGTATTATCACGTAAATGTTGTTCCTTATCCCGATTTTAACAGCTCATTGCAAATGGATTATACCAAATCCCCGTTTTATAAATCGCTTAACGGCATTTGGAAAATAAACTATGTGAACAAGCCATCCGATGCTCCGGCAGATTTTTACAAACCGGATTTTTCAACTGCTGGCTGGAAAGATGTAAAAGTTCCTTACAGTCTTGAAAATGCGGGCTTCGGCGAGTTTATTTTCAGGAATATCGTCCATCCTTTCGAAACGAGTAATCCGCCGTACGTAGGGAAAGACTTTAATCCGGTTGCCTCGTACAGAACTGATTTTACAGTTCCCGCAGACTGGAAAGAGCGAAAAATACTCCTGAATTTTGACGGAGTGGAATCAGCGTTTTATATCTGGATAAATGGTAAAAAAGTTGGATACAGCGAAAACAGTTACTGTATGGCAGAGTTTGATATTACTGAATATATTAAACCGGGCGAAAATGTTTTAGCCGTTCAGGTTTTTCGTTTCAGCGACGGAAGTTACCTCGAAGATCAGGATTTCTGGCGGCTGACAGGAATTTTCAGGGATGTCTATTTATATTCTGTTCCTAAAGTTTCAATTCAAGATTACACTTTTACTACCGACCTCGATAAAAACTATATTGATGCAGATTTCAATCTTGAAATAAAATTAAATTCAAGCAGTAAAGTTGATAATAAAGAAAAATTCTTTGCGGAAGTTATTTTGGTCGATAAATCCGGGAAACAGGTTTTTAAAGAGAAGACTGAATCGTTAAATGCCAGTGATTTTGGAAATAAGAAAATTACTTTTTCTAAAAAAGTAACTAATCCGTTAAAATGGACTGCCGAAACTCCCAACCTGTATGTTTTATCAATTGCACTGAAAGACAGTAAAGGAAATCCGGTTGAGTATCTTTCTTCCCAAGTAGGTTTCCGCGAAGTTGAATGGAAGGATGGAGTGTTGAAAGTAAACGGAAAGCGCATACTTATACGCGGCGTTAACAGGCACGAACACGATCCGGTTTCCGGAAGATATATTTCAAGCGAATCAATGATCGAAGATATTAAATTGATGAAGCAGTTTAATATAAATGCTGTGCGAACTTGTCATTACACAAATACACCGCTTTGGTATCAGTTATGTGATGAATACGGAATTTATTTATGCGCGGAAGCTAATATCGAATCGCATCAATTCTGGAGCAGATTCGCACAGGATTCAACATGGCTTGGCGCTTTTATGGACAGAAATGCCGGAAATGTTGAACCGTATAAAAATCACGCATCAATTATTTATTGGTCGCTCGGCAACGAAACCGGATTTGGAACCAACCACGTGAAAATGTCCGAATGGATTCACAAAAATGATCCAACCCGTCCGGTGCACTACAATCCTGCCGGAAATGATCCTTCGGTTGATATTGTTGCGCCTATGTACCCGACGGTTGAAGGTTACATTGCAGATGCCAAAAGAGATAACAGACCTGTAATTATGTGCGAGTATGCTCACGCAATGGGAAACAGCTGCGGAAACTTGAAAGAATATTGGAACCCTTCGTATTCTTTACCAAGAGCGCAGGGCGGATTTATCTGGGACTGGGTTGATCAGGGTTTCCTGAAAAAAGATAAAAACGGAAATACATTTATTGCCAACAGCGGCGAATTGAACGATCCGAAATCGGAAGCTTATGTTGGTTTTGACGGACTTGTACTTGCTGACAGAACTCCACAGCCGGAGTTGTTTGAATACAAGTATATAATTCAGCCTGTAAAAATAACCTTGAGCGATTTAAATTCGGGAAAGATAAAAATCCTGAACCGTTACGAATTCTCGAATCTCAATATTTTAGATGGCGAATGGGAATTGCTTGAAAACGGCAAACAAATTCAAAAAAATATCTTAAGAAAAATTAATTTAGCTGCCGGAAGTGAAACGGAAATAGTTGTTCCTTTTAATAAATCAGCATTTAAAAACAATTGCGAGTATTTCCTGAATTGCACTTTCAGGTTATCAGAAAAAACTGCTTGGGCAGAAAAAGGACATATTGTTGCCTGGGAGCAGCTTGCTCTTTCTGATAAATTTGATTTAAAACAGTACTCTGTGAAAAATGACAATTCTTTGAAGATGAATGAAAATGGAAACGAGATTCAATTTTCCGGCAAAAATTTCAGCATTGGTTTTAGCAAAAAAACAGGATTTCTATCTTCTATAAAAAATGAAGCAAAAGAAATTATTAAACAAGGTCCTGCAGCCATTCTTTACCGCGCACCAAGCGATAATGACGAAATGTGGTGGAATAATGCGAGTCCCGCAGTTTTTTGGCGTAAAGCTGGATTTAACAATCTTAAATACAAAGTTGAAAATTTCAAGGTTGAAAAAAATAAAGAGTACTATTCCGTTAATGTTGTTTTAAAAGTTTACAGCGATTCAATTCTACATATCCTTAATAACACGATTGCTTATAATGTTTTCCCGAACGGCGATATTTTCGTGCAATCTGGTTTTGAATTTGCTATTAGTCCAGCCGATATTTCGAATAAAGAAATTCCGCGAATCGGAATGCAGATGGTACTCCCAGCCGGTTTCGAAAACTACAAATATTACGGCAGCGGTCCCTGGGAAAACTATGCCGACAGAAATTCCTCGGCAATGATTGGCGAGTATTCTTCTAAAGTTTCGGAGCAATATTTCCCGTATTCAAGACCTCAGCACACAGGCAACAAAACGAACGTTCGCTGGGCATCGCTTACAGATAATGACGGAATCGGAATAGCTGTGTTCGGTTATCCAAATCTGGAAACAACAGCTTTGCATTTCAGCGAAAACGACCTCGACAAAAAAAGTTTTTCAGAAATAACCAGACAGGAAGATATTTTCTTCAGCATTGATGCGCAGCAAAACGGACTTGGCGGCGCAAGCTGCGGACCGGGCGTGCGCCCTGATTATCAAGTGAAACTGAAAAATACCGGATATATTTTCCGGATAAGCCTTGTAAATAAAGAAACGGATTTATCTTCATTGATTACCGGTTCTCCGTTTTTATCAACCCCGGTTATTAACCCCTTGGAAAATACAATTTATAAAGGAGTTCAGAAAATTGAGGTAGTTTCACCCGTTGAAGATGCTGAAATCAGATTTACGATGGATGGCAGTGAACCTGATGAATCATCTAAATTATATAATGGACCAATCCAAATCTCATCCGATTGTACAATAATTGCAAAAGCCTATAAAAAAGGATTTAACCCGTCGCTTCCGGTTTCGCGCGATTATACGATTGCAGAAGTTCTGTATGAAAGTCCTGTAATTAAATTCGGCGATAACCCTGTGGAATCTAATGTTCCGGTGGAAGGATTTAGATCTATTGCAATAATGATTACCGACCCGGACAGTTCTGCCGATTGGGATCATACTGATGTGCTTGAACCGGTTTTGATTAAGAAAGACGGCAGCGAAGTTTCCCTGACTGAGTTTAAGCCTTTTAAGACTTTTCAGGGATGGAGTACGCTTGCAGTTAACAGATCCTGCGACAGAAATCCTTTGAAAGTTGCCGGCAAAGTTTATAAAAAAGGACTTGGAACTCATGGTATTGCGGAAATATGGTATCACATTGACAGCGATGTATCGGCAATAAAACTGATGGTCGGGGTTGATGACGAAAGCGAAGGACGAGGCAGTTCAACTGTTACTTACAGAATTGTCGGGATTCGTTAGTTTTGTAGAAAAGTGATTTGAGTGAAAATTCAAGGAAAATTGTAGATGCGGAAATTTGTTTATCTGGTTTTATTTGTTGTGATTTTAGGATTTGTAAATAGCTCGTTCGCTCAAGCTGTTAACGATTGGGAGAATCCTGACATAAATGAAATTAACAAAGAAAAAACACATACTTCACTTTTCCTGTCCGATGAAAAAAATAGTAAATCAGGCGTAATTTCGCTTAACGGAGTCTGGAAGTTTAAATTTTCACCCGACCCGCAAAGCAGACCGGAAAATTTCTACAAGCTGGATTATCCCGTAAATGACTGGAACGAAATAAGAGTGCCGGGGAATTGGCAGCTTCAGGGATTCGGGATTCCTGTTTATACAAATATTTCATATCCCTTTAAGCGCGACCCTCCCCGCGTTACAAGCGAACCGCCTGCAAATTTCACAACCTATAATTTCCGTAATCCTGTTGGCAGTTATATTACCTATTTTGATGTGCAGGAAAAATGGCTTTCAAAACAAATATTTCTGCATTTCGGCGGCGTTAGTTCCGCGATGTATATCTGGATAAACGGTGAAAAAGTAGGTTACAGCGAAAACTCTATGTCGCCGGCAGAGTTTGATATTACTAAATATGTGCGCGCCGGGAAAAACAAATTGGCCGTTGAAGTTTACAGTTATTGCGACGGTTCGTATCTCGAAGATCAGGATATGTGGCGGCTGAGCGGCATTTTCAGGGATGTTGATTTATATATCCGCCCGAAAACCTTTATCAGGGATTATACCGTTATCGCCGAACCGGATAAAAATTTCAAAACTGCTTCGGTAAATATCAGATTAAATATCGAGAACCGTGCTGATATTGATTTGAGCGGATTATCTGTTAATGCTGAAATTAATGGTTTTTCATTTTCCGGGGAAATTGTTGATTTTGTAATCTCAGAAAATCTTAATCTAAAAAAACATTCTGAAAATATTGTTAATCTGAATGTTAATATCGAAAATCCCAAATTATGGTCTGCCGAAAATCCTGATTTATACAATTTGAAACTGAAATTGAAAAACAAAGACGAAGTTCTTGAAACCTTACTCTGCCAGTTCGGAGTAAGAAAAATTGAAGTGAAAGGCGAAGTTTTTTACGTAAACGGCAAAGCAGTAAAATTAAAAGGAGTAAACAGGCACGAACATCACCCGCGGACAGGAAAATATATTGACCGGCAGACAGTTATAAAGGATTTGAAATTAATGAAGCAGGCAAATATAAATTTTGTGCGCACCAGCCACTACCCTAATGACCCGTTATTTTATGAATTATGCGATGCTTACGGACTTTATGTTATGGATGAAGCAAACCACGAAACTCACGGATTCGGACTTGGAAACAGCGAAATAGGCGATAATCCTATCTGGGAAAAAACGCATATTGAAAGAGCTGTTTCGTTGGTTGAGCGCGATAAAAATCATCCTTGCATCATAATGTGGTCGCTGGGAAATGAAGGCGGAAGAGGACAAAATCTTATTGCAATGGCAGATACAATTAAAAAACTCGATTCAACAAGATTAGTATTTTCGGATACCTATCGTGATATTTCGGATCTTTACGATGAAGGTTATCTGCCGCCGGACGCACTTAAAAAACTTGGCGAAGATATTAATGATAAACCTGTGATTTTAAGAGAATATGCTCATACGATGGGCAACGCCGGAGGAAATCTGGATGAATACTGGGAAGTGATTTATGCCGATTCGAGCATTGCCGGCGCAGCAATTTGGGATTTAGTTGATAAAGCGATTACAAAAAAGATTGACGGTTCGCCTCTTGCGTATCAAAATAATCCTTCAAAATTGGAGCTGGATGAAGATGAATTTTGGGCATATGGCGGCGATTTCGGAGATCAGCCGAATGACGGTACATATTGTATCAACGGATTAGTAAGACCCGACAGAATTCCAAATCCGCATTATTATCAGGTTCAAAAGGTCTATCAAAATTTCCGTTTCGAATTGGCAAACACAAATCCTATTGTTGTTAAAATTACAAATTTATATGATTTCACTTCCTCGGAAGATTTTGATTTTTGCTATGATGTTCTCTCCAACGGTAAAGTTATAAAATCAGGAGTGATTCAAAATCCGTCAATCTTACCGGGAAAAGCGAATGAAGTAACAATTGAATTGCCTGATGAGATTGAAAATTTAAGTAGCGAGATAATCCTGAATATCTTTGCACGTTTGAAAAAAAGAACAATATGGGCAGAACCCGGTTTTACAGTGGCAAAAGAGCAATTTATTCTAAAAGATTTTTTACCCGGGAAATTTGAATCTGCCGGAAATACGCCGGAAATAAACGAAACATCTTCAAATATTATTGTGAGTGCGGGCAGTTTTAAATATGTTTTTGATAAACTGAACGGAGCATTGACAAGCTGGAGTTTTAATAATTCTGAATTGCTTAAAGGCAGTTTGGAACCTTATTTTTGGAAGCCGGCAAATGATAACCAGAAGCACAGTAATTATTTAACCAGACTGGCAAACTGGAAAATTGCAGCGGAAAGCCGCAAAGTTGAAAATGTACGGATTGAAAAATTGCCGGGTATGGCTGTTATAAATTTTGAAATGAAACTTCCGGCAATCGGCTCTTCTTACAAGCTGGTTTATTCAATCAACGGAAATGGAACTGCAAAGGTTGAAGCGGTTTATACGCCGGAATCCGCTGATATACCTCTTATGCCTAAGTTTGGTATGCGGATGAAAATAAATCCTGATATGAACAAAATATACTGGTACGGGCGCGGACCGTTCGAAAATTATCCCGACCGGAAAACAGGGTATTTTATCGGGTTGTATGAGCGAAAATTAGATGAGTTTATGACTGATTACATTGCCCCTCAGGATAATTCCAACCGCTGCGATGCCCGCTGGTTTGCATTTTCTAAAAACGGTACAGAGATTAAAATTACGGGAGAGCAGCCGCTGTGTTTCCGCGCGTGGAATTATACCGAAGATGATTTGGAGAAAGCAAACCATCCTTATGAACTGCCGGAACGCGATTTTATAAACGTAAATATCGATATGAATATTCACGGGGTTGGCGGCAACGATTCCTGGGGCGCTTGGACTTTAGATAAATACACAATCGACGGCAATAAACCGTACCGCTTCAGTTTTATCTTGGAGTATGGGAAAAATTAGTGAACTGATTATTTTACGTGATAATTATCTGGAAAACAATCAACGGTTATCGATAAGAATAATTGGGATTATGAGTTTATTTTTCCCCTTTTAATCTATTCTTTAAGTCCATTTTTTCGTGCAGTATTCTTATAATTTCTATTTGGCTGTCTGCTGTCTTTTGATAGAAAATAATATGCCGTCCCGACTTTACTCCCATCAAAAAATCTCTTATGCCGGAGTAATTTCTTCCTGAATCAGGATTTCCGGCTGTTTCTTTGCAAGTTTCTATAAGCATTTCATAGTAAATGTCTGCTTGTTCTTCCGACCATTTACTTACAGTATAATTCCAAATATTGGTTAAATCTTCAACAGCTTTATTCGTGAATTTGTAACCAGGCATTTATCTTTTTTGAGCTTTTAGTTTTTGCAAATGTGTTTGTGGATTAAAGTCAGCAGCAATTCCGCTTTCGATTCCTTCTTTAATAGCTTCTTTAAGCATAATAATTCTGTTTTCTTCTTCTTCCAGCAGTCTTAATCCTGCCCTTACAACTTCACTTGCGTTTTTATACCTGCCGGCGTGAATTCTGCTTTGAATAAAACTGTCGAAATAGTCTCCTAACGATATTGAAGTGTTTCTATTCATAATCTTATACTTTTTTCTTCAAAGATACCAATTTTTGGTATTTTCGTCAAGGCTGTTTTTCTCATATTTCCACGGAAAAATTCTAAACATATAGTTCGGGAGAGCAGCCGCTGTGTTTCCGCGCGTGGAATTATACCGAGGACGATTTGGAGAAAGCAAACCATCCTTATGAACTGCCGGAACGCGATTTTATAAACTTGAATATCGATATGAATATTCACGGGGTTGGCGGCAACGATTCCTGGGGTGCGTGGACTTTAGATAAATACACAATCAACGGCAATAAACCGTATCGCTTCAGTTTTATTTTGGAGTATGGGGAAGATTAACTTTGTCGTTATGACTAGTAAGGGATTCCGGGCGAATCCCTGTCAAGTTACGCAAAAGTTGAAGCGTGCTACCACTATTGTATAAACTACTATCTTGACAATTTTTTATACCTCGTGTTATAGCGCGTTTTTTATTTTTGTCTTTTCAGTCTCCGGGATGTTTTCCCAATCTGTCTTTTCGTTTAATTTTAAGTCAATATTCAAACTACTTCTCACAATATCTTTAATATGAAAGTACCAATCAGAAATAGTCCATTCTTTTAATTCTGTCGATTTAAACCCTTTTTGTTTTTCGTCCCAATAAACACCAGCAGCCTCTCTGTAAACATATTGATACATCGGTTCACCGTTGCTCTCTAATAGTAAAATAAATTCATTCCTATTATTTAGAACTATTTTATTAATGGTTTCAGTCTTCATTTTTCTATTCTAATTTCAAGCACTTCTTTTGTTGTTGGTCCGAGCATACCTAATGGTCGTTTAAATTTCTGTATCACAAAGTCAATTTCAACCAATTTCCCAACTTGATAAAGCTTGTCGTCTCCTTCGCGAGTCCAAATTGATTGTCCTTCACTACTTTTTATTTCGAATTCTGGCCAGTCATTGTGTCCAGACATATATACTTTAGTTATGATTCCAGTCAAGGTTTCTTTGGGAATTGTTTTGTCAGCAATTGCTTCGAACCATTCACTTGTCCCAACTAAAAGTCCGTTTTCCACTTTAAGTCCATAATTACTTCTTGAGTCAACTGAAACCTCTTGAAGTCGTTTTATAGCTTCTTTGTCGTCTATGAACCTGTATGCTGTTTGAAATTCTGTCATTTTAAAATGCGCTATAACGTTCAGCGGTATGCGCAGTTGCCGATTTCAGAGCGCTCACTTGTCGTGTTACCCGAAAGATAACCAAATGAACCAACTTTAGCAACCCCTCTGCCCGGCAATTGCGTATGACCGCTTGTTAGGTGCCGTGTTTTATTATTACTTAATTTTTTCAATTAATTCTTTTGCCAATAGTCTATGTTCCGCATTTTTCGAGTTTTTGAAAATATCTGTATATACATTAATCAACTCTTCTTCAGGCTCATCATATTTTATAATATAATTCGCTAAATCAATCTTTTCTTTGCCTTGTCTTTGTTTAAATATTTCAAGAAATCCAATCGGATTATTCTTAATTGCCTTAATAACAAACTCAGGCATTGCCTCAGCCAATTCAACATTTATACTTATGTTTTTATCTAATTCAATCAATGCTGAAATATAACATGTATCCTTATTACTCTCATTTGCCATAATCTGAAAAGACTTCCAAACCAGATTATAATTATCGTCATTTGTAAGCAATTGAGAAAAAAGGGATTCTCCTGAGAAATAGTCATAGTCCGAATATAATGTCACTATTGTATCAACCTGTGATTGATTTATACTATTTGTCTTGGTTATCTTAATTAATAATGGCTTTAATTTGTTATTAACTTTATTATATCTTTCAACTGATTCTTTGGAAGTTAACTTTTTAAGACGTTCAATTTGTTGATTTAGTTTTTCCGTATCCTTTGCTGGAAACCATTCATAGTAAAATCTGTATAGTGATGCACTATCATTAGGAAATGTCTTTACAGCTTTCTGAAAAACATCTGAAAGTGTTGTTATCGTGTCATTTAAAGAGTTATCGACATAGGAATCTATTGCCTTTCCTGAATTATTATCCAATGCCTGATTAGCATTTACTATGTCTGATTTACTATTGCATGAATGAATCAGAAAAGTAATCAATATTATAGTTAATTGTCTCATTATGAGGTCTTTTAACATGGCACCTAACTTAGATTTATAGCAATTAATTGCGTTAATTCCATTTAAAGAGAATACTTTGTTGCTATAATTCCTAAAAAACATTGGTTAAACCGTAATTAAATTATTTTTCACAATCATAACTTAAATAATAAAACCATAAATTGTAAATATTCTTTTTCTGTTTCTATTGCCTTTTCTAATTTTTCTTTGGTAAATTTTATTCTATATAAAATTTATCCTCTAACCATTTTACAGGATTGTTAATTATGTATTCCGAAATGATTCGATATGATTGTTCATTACGGATAATGTGTTCGTGGTAATTGCGTTGCCACAATTTGCTATCAAAGGGTCGCCAACCAAATGTTTTAACCCCGCGGATATATTCAACGGTTGTTATTGATTTAAATGCGTCCATCATATCGCCGATGGTTTTGTTTTTTACGGTATCGGTAGGGGCAATCCCTTGTGGTTGCCCTTTTTGTAAATCACCATTATTATACCTGCCCGAAACGTTTTGCGCATCGTCATCATTAGGGGCGACCACAAGGGTCGCCCCTACGATTTCCAATATGGCGTGGAAATGGTTCGGCATAACCACATAATCGTGCAATTTAATACCGGGAAAACGTGTTTTCAAATTCAACCATTCTGTTTCAATTAATTTACCCGCATCATTCAATATTATTTCCCCGTTTTTCACGTGACCGAACCGGCAAATTCTATCCTGACAACAAATGGTTATAAAATACAAACCCGCCTGTGAATAATCGTATCCTTTTAACCGGATTGAACGGCGATGATGAATGCTGGGATTATATTTGTTCATAAATTTCTAATTTTCTACTGTCGCCAATTTTGAAAATAAGAAAACCATAAATTGTAAATATTTTTTCACTGCCACTTTTCAAAATTTCTGCTAAGGTTTAAAACATTCTTTATTCTATGAAGGATGTAACAGCGATATCAACATTCAGATTTTTTTTATTCTTCTTATACTTTTACAATTCAATTAATAAACGTTCGTTAGCTGTTTATAATCAGTATGAGCAAAATACAACTCAATTGGTTGAACGTAAAAGAGCCGAATATTGGAATGCTTTTTACAAGGCAGCTTAATTTATGTTAACTTTCCCAATTATATTTTTTTATCAAATGTATCTTTTCCCTTGATGCATTACAAAATACGCAATTCTATTTCTGATATTCCAATATTTCTAACATCAAATTCTCATATTACAGTTAAACCCCGCTTAATTACTTGTTGCTTCGTTATATTTTGAAATATGCGCCGGATCAATTTTACGCAGCAGCTCGAATATTTCAGGGTCATTTTCTTTCCGGAAGATTTCAATCAGTTCCCCGTTTTTGGCATCAAAAAACACTTTAAGGAATACGCTGCGAGTATATTTCGGTTGGTTTTCCAAGATGTTATTCAGCATTTTTTTAATGTTTTTTATTCCTGTTTCGCGCTCGTCCGCAAGAAGGTCTAATCCGTTATAGTGGTAATTGAAAAAATCATCGCGAACCTGGCTGTATTTCTCGCCCATCATTTCGTCCAGCAGACCTCTTTTATTGTAACTGCTGCGGTCAAGCTCCCAGCCTTTTTTATATTCGCTGTTATTCCCTAAAATAGCCAGATTATAAGCTTTCTGATACATTTCGGAACCGGAAAATTCTTTATACGAATCGAGTTCGTAACCGATTATAAGATATGCATAAAAATCTAAAAAGCTAGTCAGCGGATCAAAATTCAAAGGATCGAACCTCATTGTTTGCCGCGGTTCGTATCTGAATTTCCAAGAATCATCCATTATGCTGAGCATTAAAGATTTTGAGGATGAATTATAAACATCGCGCTGGCTTGTAATAACAACGTGAGCGCTGTAATTTACTTCATCGCTCCCATTCACAAAAAATACATTGAAATTACATTTTATTTTCTCGCCTTCCCAAGCGGTTTCGGTAAAACTTGTTGTGTTCAAGTAAGTTTCAACCGTGTTTGAAAAATCGGCAACAAGATCTTTATACTTTAAAGTCAGCTGCTCTTTATTAATAGTTACAGTTGCTTCAAGTTCCTGAGCAAAATTGATAACCGAAGCAAACAAGAAGAAGAATAAAATATTTTTCATAATAATCCAAAAATAGAAATTAATGTTGATTTAATATATGCAAATCATTTATATTAAACAATAAGACAAAATAAGGTTGCAAATGAAATCACTTCTTGCATTTATTCTTATTTTCCAAATTAATATTTGTTATCCGCAAATTTTACCCGGCGCCCGCCAGACTGCTTTATCTAATGCGGATATTGCTAACGGGAGCAATCTTTTTAATATTGAAGTAAATCCTGCAGGACTTAACGGTATAAGCGGCACCGAACTTGGCGTATTTTATTCTCCTTCTCCTTTCGGAATGAAAGAGCTTTCCACCGGATATGCAGTTTTTTCGTATGGTTTCGAAAACCTGCGTTTATCCCTTGGTTATTCGAATTACGGATTCGAGCTGTATAAAGAGAATACATTATATTTTTCGGCAGGCAAAAATCTTTTTAATAATTTTTCTGCGGGAATTTCTCTTTCGCTTACTAATATTTCAATTAAAAATTACGGAAATACAAATGTTTTCCGGATTAATTGCGGAACGATTTACTCTGTCCGAAACGATTTTAATATTGCCTTCTCAATTCAAAATCTAACAAACAGCAAAGTAAAAAACGACAGCCAGCCTTTGCCTGTAATTTATAATTTCGGTCTGGCTTATTCTCCCGTTAAAGACATTTCGCTAAACTTAGCCGCCGAAAAGGAAGTCCGGTTTAATACATCTTTACATTTTGGAATAGAATTTATTCCCATAGAATTTATTGCATTAAGAACCGGAATTGCTAACGAGCCAGATACTTTTTCGGGCGGTGCGGGAATATTTTATTCGCGATTTAATTTTTCGTACGCTTTTAAAAACCATAATGAGCTTGGAATTACACACCAAATTGAACTGATTTATAAAATAACTGAACAATGAAATTTTCCTTTATTTTATTTTTTATATTATTCTGTAAAGTTTTAGCTCAAACCGATTCGGTTTTTTCAGATGATATTCTTGAAATCTACACCGGAAGCCGCTCTTCTGAAGATGAATATTCGGACGAAATAATAAATCTTTACTCAAATCCAGTAAACATTAATACAGCTACTGCCAGCGAACTTAAACAGATACCTTTTTTAAGCGAAAATGATATTAAATGCATAATTTTATACCGCGATTCGTTAGGCGGATTTTCTGATTCGGAAGATTTTAAGAACATACCGGGCGTTCATTCGGATTTAACGGCAATTATTCCTTTTATATATATTTCCACACCCGAAAAACCTGTTGCCACTGAAAGAAAAGTTCAAATAAACCTGAAAAACAATTTAATTTATGATAACTACCGAAATGAAGATTACCCTTACGATAATTCGTATAAAGTAAATCACAAATTAAAAATAAATTACGGCGAAAACATTTTTATTTCAGCCCAAACAGAAAAAGATGCAGGCGAAACTGATTATGCCGATTTTTCTTCCTTTTCGCTTCGCGCAAACCATTTGCCATTAAACGGCAATGTTATTATCGGGGATTATTCAGTGAAATTCGGGCAGGGATTGGCTTTATGGTCGTCTTACAGTCCTGTTAAAAGCACGGAAGCAGTCTCGGGAATTATTAAAAAAGGGTCGAATATTTCGCCGCACACAGGGAGTAACGAAAATAAATTTTTCCGCGGAATTGCCTCAAATTTCGATTACGGGTTTATGGCTTTTTCACTCTTTTATTCCGACCGCAAAACTGATGCAACTCTTGACGACAGCGGAAATATTACATCACTTAAAACTGACGGATACCACCGGACAGTAAACGAAGCAAATAAAAAAAATAATCTTGCTGAAACTTTTTACGGATTTTCGGCTGATATTTTGCCGCTTGAAAATTTGCAAATAGGTTTTTTGTTCGGGAAAACCGGTTTAAGCAGGAATTTTTCGGAAGAATCTAAATATAGAGACATACCATCATCGCTGCCTTTTTATTCTGTGTCGTATTCCTGTTACTACAAAAATTACTCAATTTCGGGCGAAACAGCTTTTAATTCCGGAAATAAAGCTTCCATAAATAATTTATATGTAAATGTTACAAAAAACATAAAATTTGTTACCTCATTCAGATACTACGATCAGGATTATTTCAGCTATTACTGGAGTCCTTTCGGCGAACTTTACAGCAGTTTAACCAGCGAAACCGGAGTTTATTCGGGAATTAAAATTAATACCGGTTACGGAATAATAAATTTGTATTATGATTTTTATAAAATAAAGAATAAGTATAATCAGCCTTTCCCGGTAAAAGGAAACGAATTTTTACTGGGATACAGTGTTTCTCCATTCAAGAATTTTGCAGTAAAAGTATCCTTTAAAAACAAAAATAAAGAGCTCAATGGATTAGGCGATGAGTTTTTCGCCAGTTCGAAAAAATACCGGTTCGAAATTCAGTATTCGCCTTCCAAAATGCTCAATTTAAAATCCCGTTACGAAATAAAAACAATTAATAGTCCAGACGAAAAGGGCGAACTTTTTTTTCAGGATTTAAGGTACGATTTTACGAAAACTTTCCGGCTTAACTGCAGGTTTATTATTTTCGGTACCGGCTCATATAACACAGCTCTTTACGAAGTGGAAAACGACTTGCCCGGCTTATTTTACAGTCCCCCGCTTTACGGTGAAGGATTAAGGTGGTATATTAATCTCAGTTATAAATACGGTCTGTTCCGGATTTCTGCAAAGTATTCGCAGACCAACTTAAACGGAACTTTTGATTCCGACGAAAATTTGAAACTGCTGAACAAAACACGTGACCGTCTGAATCTGCAGATTGAACTCACTCCTGAATTTTAGAATGTGGATTTCTCGATTCAGCCTAAAAACAAACTCTTCGAAGAAAATTCGGGGTCGCAGGTTAAATTAACACCCAGTTTTCTTAACCCGGCTTCGTCACCCGGCGTAGGAATATGAGTAATATGAACTTCGCATCCAGCAAGCTCTTTCAGCTTTTCAACAGCCATTTGCGCAGCAGGGTTTGAAATACCGCTTATGCTTAAAGCAATCATTGTTTCTTCCAAATCCAGACTTGCCATTCTTCTGTTAAAAATATTTTTCTTTAAATAAGTTATTGAATCTGTAATATTCGGAGGCAATAAATGAAGACTATCGGGTAAACCGGCTAAATATTTTGTAGCATTAAGTACAAGACTTGAAGCAGCGTGCATAAGAGTTGAATTAACGCCGGTTATAATAGTGCCGTCTTTTAATTCAATAGCAGCACCGCAGTAAATACCTTCATTTCCCTTCCCTTTAGCCTTAGCGGATTCTGCTGCTTTTCTTGCAGGTTCAACAACAATTCTGTCTTCAACTGAAGCACCTATATTTTTCATAATTAATTCGGCACTGTCGCGTGTGCTTTTTTCCGCAAGTCCCAAAACATATTCGCAAGCACTTCTAAAATATCTTCTTATAATTTCCTGATGAGCTGCTTCCTGCACAACAGCGTCATCTACAATTCCGTAGCCTGCTCTGTTAACGCCCATATCTGTCGGCGATTTATAAAAACATTCTTTCCCCGTAATCTTTTCCAATATTCTTTTCAATAATGAAAAAGCTTCTATATCTCTGTTATAGTTTACTGCTTTAACGCCGTACGCTTCAAGATGAAAATGATCCAAAAGATTTACGTCTCTTAAATCTACTGTTGCGGCTTCATAAGCAACATTAACTTTATGCGTAAGCGGCAGATTCCATATCGGGAAAGTTTCAAATTTTGCATATCCGGCATTATTTCCGTTTTTATATTCGTGATATAATTGTGAAAGGCAGGTTGCCAATTTACCGCTTCCGGGTCCTGGACCTGTTACAACAACAATAGGTTTTTCTGTCTTAATAAAATCATTTTCACCGTATCCGTTGTCGCTCACAATAAGATCAACATCCATAGGATAGCCTTTCGTAGGCTTATGTGTATAAACTTTTATTCCTCTCATTTCTAGAATATTCTTGAAAGTCTTTGCAGCTGGCTGATTATCGTAACGAGTTATCACAACAGCCGAAATATTAATTCCCCAATGAGAAAAATCATCGATAGTTTTCAGCGAATCCGATTCGTATGTAATGCCAAAATCGGCGCGTATTTTTTTTCTTTCTATATCTCCGGCATAGATACATAAAATAACGTCTATTCTATCTTTTAGTTTTTGTAAAAGCCTCATTTTTACATTAGGATCGAAACCCGGTAGAACTCTAGATGCATGATAATCGAATAAAAGCTTTCCTCCAAATTCGAGATAAAGCTTATCGTTAAATTTGTTTACTCTTTCAAGAATTGCAGAAGATTGTTCCATAAGATATTTTTCATTATCGAAACCGATTTTGTAAGGCATTTATACTCCGAAGGTAAGAATATTTAAATATATTTTAATCGGGTTTAAAAATAACCAAAAAGATTATTATTTGGGAAATGTTTTTTAGAAATATTTGTTTATTCAGAAATCGTTTGTAAACCCGATATACCTTTTTGAATCGTTTAAACTTTTTAGAATGTATACCCAATACATTTTTTCAAACTTATTTTTCGAGGCGGCGGTCGGATTCGCCTGCCTAAGGCGGGTT